>JGI24123J20310_1000010_pt1 | contig 183374 bp, 201 predicted proteins | sample SubbioCR12Aug_5A_FD_20310 | JGI IMG/M metagenome (IMG submission 20310)
TTCTCTCCTTCGGTTTGTTGAATGTCTCGATAACATCAATTTACCGAATCGAAGCGGTGGCTGCCCACCTTGTTATTTACAGCAGTTTACGGACTCAATCCCTGGGCCTCATGGCATCGTCAGGCTGGCACTAGCTGCGACGAACTGAAAGACCTGGGAGGCTGGAAGACCCGCACTATGGTGGATCGTTATGCAAAGTTTGCCACGGATAATCTGACGGCAGCGGCGGCAAGAATCGAGGGCAGAACGGGTAAGAATGTGGTGCAGTTTCCCCACATTTCCCCCACACCAGAAAAGAAAATGGCCTAGGAGTTATCCTAAGCCGTTGATTTAGATGGTGGCCCCCCTCGGAGTCGAACCGAGCACCAACGGATTATGAGTCCGCTGCTCTAACCAAGCATGAGCTAGAGGGCCGAAAGAGGTTTAATCGTTGCCGGTTTCGAGGAAGCTGCGCAGGCGTTCGGAGCGCGTCGGGTGACGCAGTTTACGCAAGGCCTTGGCTTCGATCTGACGGATACGTTCACGCGTGACATCGAACTGCTTGCCCACTTCTTCCAGCGTGTGGTCGGTGTTCATCTCGATACCAAAACGCATGCGCAGAACCTTGGCTTCGCGCGGTGTGAGTGATTCCAGCACTTCGGATGTGGCATCGCGCAAGCTGGCATAAACTGCCGCATCGACCGGTGCCAGTGTCGTGTTGTCCTCAATGAAGTCGCCCAGATGAGAATCGTCATCGTCGCCGATCGGCGTTTCCATGGAGATAGGCTCCTTGGAAATCTTCAGAATCTTGCGAATCTTCTCTTCCGGCATTTCCATCTTTTCTGCCAGCGTTGCCGGATCCGGCTCAAGTCCGGTCTCCTGCAGAATCTGACGGCTGATGCGGTTCATCTTGTTGATGGTTTCGATCATGTGTACCGGGATGCGGATGGTACGTGCCTGGTCGGCGATAGAACGCGTAATGGCCTGACGAATCCACCAGGTGGCATACGTGGAGAATTTGTAACCGCGGCGATATTCAAATTTATCCACTGCCTTCATCAGACCGATATTGCCTTCCTGAATCAGATCGAGGAACTGCAGACCGCGGTTGGTGTATTTCTTGGCAATGGAGATGACCAGACGTAGGTTAGCCTCGATCATCTCACGCTTGGCGCGGCGGGCACGCGCCTCGCCAGTAGACATCTGCTTGTTGATCTCCTTCAGTTCCTTGATCGGCAACCCGACCTTATTCTGCAGATCCAGCAACTGCTGTTGCTGATCAACAATCGAGTGCCTGAAGCGCTCAAGGCGCTCAACATAGGGCTTGTTTGATGCCAGCTCACCTTCGATCCAGTCCAGATTGACCTCATGGCCCGGAAACACCTTGATGAAATGTGGACGCGGCATGCCAGCCTTGTCGACACAGAACTCCATGATTTTGCGCTCATGGCCGCGTACTTCATTCACCATCTCGCGCACAGTGCCGCACAGCGCTTCAACCTGCTTGGCTGAGAAGCGGAATGCTGTCAGCTCTTCCAGAATGCTGTTGTGCAGCTTGATATATTCCTTGTCCTGTGAGCCCTTCGACTGCAGAATCACGGTCATTTTTTCGTGTGCCTGGCGAATCACAGCAAAGCGCGTCAGCACTTCCGCCTTCAGTTCTGCCAGTGCTGCTGCAGAGATGGCGGCTGCCTTTGCACCGTCATCATCCTCGTCTTCATCCTCTTCCTCTTCAGCTTCCTCGGAAGCGTCTTCGGCGGCTTCCGCTTCCATTTCATCTGACATGCCAACATCGGAATCAATCAGACCGTCGACCAGATCGTCAACGCTCATTTCGTCTTTTTCAACTTTTTCGACCATTGCCAGCAACTCGTTGATGGTCGTTGGGCAGGCGGCAATCGCCTGCACCATATGCTTGAGGCCATCTTCAATGCGCTTGGCAATCTCGATTTCGCCTTCGCGAGTGAGCAGATCCACGGTACCCATTTCACGCATGTACATGCGCACAGGGTCGGTCGTGCGTCCGAATTCGGAATCGACGGTGGAGAGCGCCTGTTCAGCCTCTTCCACCGCATCTTCATCGGTCACCGCGGCTGGCGCATCAGACATCAGCAGTGCTTCGGCATCCGGGGCTTCTTCATACACCTGGATACCCATGTCATTGATCATGCCAATGATGCCGTCGATCTGTTCGGAATTCTGCACGTCGTCCGGCAAATGGTCATTGATTTCAGCATAGGTCAGATAGCCGCGCTCCTTGCCAAGGACAATCAGCGTCTTCAGGCGCGTACGACGATCTTCAGCCTCGTTTGAAGCTGCTGCAGTCTTGTCGTTCACTTTGTCGTTCTGCTGCTCTTTAGCCATGCTTTACCTCAAATATTTGTGCCGTAATTAATACTGCGGAAAACCTTGTATTATATCTCAAAATCGCTTCCAATTTTAGCCCCTGACGTCTATCTTCCCGCCGCATTCGCTACAACGGCCTACTGCCGCAGAACGCCAACAACTATCGGGTATTCATCATCTTCAAAAGCTCGCGCTCATCCTCAGTCAACTGACTCAGGCTTTTTTCCCGGATACTGTCCAGCAGTCTGGAATGTTTGCGTTGGGAGTAGACCTCTCTTAATTGCTTGCGCGCACCCTCGAATTCAAGAGCAAAATCCAGATTTTCATCCAGAAGATGCAGTTCACGCTGGATTTCGCGAATCAATCGCTCGTCCAGATGCTTTTCCAGCTGATGCATAATGGCAGCAGGGTTGGACTGCGGATTGTGCAAGGCAGTTTCAATTGCCATCCTTACCATCCGGTCCTCTTCTTCATTCCCATGCAACCACTGCAAATCCTCCGCACTTGCCAGCGAAGCCTGTCTCACCAGCATCAGCACATAACGCCGGTGCAGGGAAACTGTTTTGCGCGATTGCCTGGCTGCAGCTTGGCGCGGCGGTTGATTCAGCGCGGGCAGCTTGATCATGCTACGCATTTCGTCCAGCGTGATGCCTGTCAGCTCGGCAATTCTCTTGCGCAACAACAAGGCCAGGCGCGGCGCATGGATCTGCTTGAGTATAGGCTCGGCCTCATTGAGAAACCGGACCTTGTCCTCTTGCGACTGCAACGGATTCTCCGCACTCAGGTGCTGAATGATGTATTGCGACAATGGCAGCGCCATCTTCATTGCCTCTTCAAAGGATTCCTTGCCGAATTCGCGTACGTAACTGTCCGGGTCATGATTTTTTGGCAGGAACAGAAAACGCAATTGCAAGCCATCGGTCAGGGCAGGCAAAGCATTCATCGCAGCACGCCAAGCTGCGCTGAGCCCCGCCGCATCGCCGTCGAAACAGAACACCACTTCATCCGTCTGTCGCATCAACTTGGTGATGTGATAAGGCGTAGTTGCCGTACCCAAGGCAGCCACGGCATATTCGATGCCGTATTGCGCCAACGCCACCACATCCATGTAGCCCTCCACCACCAGCACCCGGCCTGCATCCCGGATTGCGCGCCTGGCCAAAAACAATCCATAGAGTTCATGGCCTTTCTGGAACAAAGGCGTTTCCGGCGAGTTGTAATACTTGGGGGTATCTTCCGGATCGATCACCCGGCCACCGAAACCGATGACCTGGCCTTTCTGGTCATGAATCGGAAACATAATGCGGTCACGGAAGCGGTCATAACGCCGGCCCTGCTCGTTCTCAACCACCAGACCAGCAGTTTGCAGCACCTCGTCATCATAATGCGAGAACACGCTCTGCAGGTTCTGCCAGCCCTGCGGCGCATAACCAATCTGAAACCTGGCCGCAATCTGGCCGCTCAGTCCGCGATTTTTCAGATACTCGATTGCTCGTGGAGATTTCTTCAGTTCACTTTTGTAGTAACCGGCGGCCTGCTGCATGGTTTCCAGCAAACCGGGCACGGCTTTCTGCACAGGTTTTGAGGCATCCCGCGTTTCCTGCGGCACGATCATACCGACCATTTTCGCCAGTTCATGCACTGCTTCGACAAAGCTCAGACCCTGATATTCCATCAGAAATCCAATGGCAGTGCCGTGAGCACCGCAGCCGAAGCAATGGTAGAACTGTTTGGTCGGACTGACGGTAAAGGAGGGTGATTTCTCGTTATGAAACGGGCAACAGGCAGAGTAATTGGCGCCCGCCTTTTTCAGCGGTACGCTCTTGTCCACCACATCGACGATATCGACGCGATTGAGCAGTTCCTGGATGAAGGGCTCTGGAATCATAGATGATTGAATAATAGCCTAAAAATAAAAAAGGAGCTTTCGCTCCCATTTAATTTACTGCCTGCTTGACCGAGCTATTGAACGCTTGGATCAAGCACCCAATCGCGCCTTGATCAGGCCGGATATCTTGCCCATATCGGCACGGCCAATCACCAACGGCCTGATAGCTGCCATGACCTTGCCCATGTCATTGATGCCGCTTGCACCCGTGTCAGCTATCACCTTGCCGAGAATCTCATCCAGCTCGGACTCGGTAAGCGCGACCGGCAGATATTCCTGCAGAACGCTGACCTCAAACTTCTCGACATCAGCCAGATCATTACGGCCCGCCGCTTCATATTGAGAGATTGAATCACGGCGCTGCTTCAGCATCTTTTCGATGGCTTCAACGACCTGCGTATCATCCAGCTCGATACGCTCATCAACCTCACGCTGCTTGATTGCCGCCTGCAACAACCGGATAGCACCAAGCCGCGCGGCATCTTTTGCGCGCATGGCGTTTTTCATCTCTTCGGTGATTCTGGCTTTAAGCGACATTTCGGCACTGACCCGCTAAGTTCAAAAAATCAAGCAACACCCGGCACCCAATTACAGAGCGCACAAGGTGTTGCGGTGAATTCTGACATTGCTTAGTAGAGCTTGGCTGGCAGAGTCTGGTTGCGAATGCGACGATAGTGACGCTTCACAGCAGCGGCAGCCTTACGCTTACGCTCCCAGGTTGGCTTCTCGTAGAATTCACGAGCGCGCAAATCGGTCAGCAAACCAGTTTTTTCGATCATGCGTTTGAAGCGGCGCAGCGCTACGTCAAACGGCTCATTTTCTTTAACACGTACAGTAGACATTCAGCTCAATTCCTTGAGGTTCTTTTGAAAAGTCTGCTATTCTAGCCCCCGCTTCACTATTTATCAATCATTATCAATGAGTTTTTACATATTCCCCCGTGTTGATACTTGGCATTGAATCTTCCTGCGACGAAACCGGTATCGCGCTCTATGACACTGAGCGCGGCCTGCTGTCGCATGCACTGCACTCCCAAGTGGACATGCACGCCGAATACGGCGGCGTGGTTCCCGAGCTTGCATCCCGCGATCACATACGTCGCGCACTGCCTCTGACCCGTCGCGCGCTGGATCTGGCTGGCGTAACCTTGAGCGACATCGACGGCATTGCCTACACACAAGGCCCCGGTCTGGCTGGCGCACTGCTGGTCGGTACCAGTATCGCCGAGTCCCTGGCTTTTACCCTCAAGGTACCGACTGTCGGCGTCCACCATCTGGAAGGACACCTGCTGGCACCGCTGCTTGAAGAAAACCCACCCGTGTTTCCTTTTGTCGCCCTGCTGGTTTCCGGCGGCCATACCCAACTGATGCGCGTCTCCGGTATCGGAGACTACGAACTTTTGGGCGACACGCTGGATGATGCGGCCGGCGAAGCCTTCGACAAGACCGCAAAACTGCTGGGCCTCGGCTATCCGGGCGGCCCCGCTCTGTCCAAACTTGCAGCGCAAGGCAAAGCCGGCAGATTCAAACTGCCAAGACCATTGCTCCACAGCGGCGACCTGAATTTTAGCTTTAGCGGCCTGAAAACTGCTGTGCTGAGCATCGTAAACAGCGCAAAAACCGAAACCGGCGAACTGGATGAAGCAACCAAGGCCGATATCGCCTGTGAATTCCAGGAGGCGGTGACCGAGGTGCTGACCGCCAAATGCATGGCCGCACTGCGTGAAACCGGACTGAATAACCTGATTGTGTCAGGCGGCGTAGGCGCCAACGCTAGGTTGAGAGCGCGACTGAATGAAGCTACCGCTCACAGGCTGTGCAAGGTCAGCTACCCGCGCCTGGAGTTCTGCACGGATAACGGCGCCATGATTGCCTTTGCCGGCGCCATGCGCATGAAAAACCTTGTTGTAAGCCATGCCGGGGATGGGGATCACAGCTTTACAGTGCGCCCGCGCTGGGACTTGGCCGAACTGCAAAAACCCTAGCCAGGATGTTTCATGAATTCGCGTGATGATCGCGCAGGATATTGGTTTTCCAGTGCCTTTTATGAAGGAGCGGTGTAGTTATTCATACATCCGACAGAGGAAAAAGTGCTGGGAAATCAAAGACCATGCGAGGGCGCGTGAAATTTATGAAATATTCGGGTTAGGATTTACCCTTACCGAATCCGCCCTCGGTACCGTTCAGCAGGTTACGGATATTGCTGCGATGACGCCAGATCAGCAACAAAGCCAGCACTGCCGTAGCCGCAAAATAAGCCGTGTTCCCATCCAGCAGATTCCAGGCAAACAACGGCGCGAATGCGGCCGCCAGAATCGCGGCCAGCGATGAGTAGCGCCAGATGGCAAATGCCAAAATCCAGGTCAGCAATACCGACAGCCCCAGCCAAGACGAAATCGCCAGCAGCACGCCGAGCGCAGTCGCAACGCCTTTACCGCCCTTGAAAGCATAGTAAACAGGGTAGAGGTGACCGCCAAACACCGCCAATGCAACCAGACAAATCGTTGCATCGCCCAAGCCATACCAGGCCGCAGCCCAGACCGCCATATAACCCTTCAGCGCATCGCCGAGCAGGGTCAGCAGGGCGGCCAGCTTCTTGCCGCTACGCAGCACATTGGTCGCACCAGGATTACCGGAACCGACAGTGCGCGGGTCTGGCAGGCCGAAGACCTTGCTCATCAAAATCCCGAATGAAATCGAACCCAACAGATAGGCGGCAATAACAAACCCTGCTTCAACCATAGCGAATGCTCTAAAATGCGACAAAAGGGGATTCTAAACCATGGACACCATATTTCTAAGCGAAGTCAGAGTCGAGACCAAACTTGGCGTGCCGGATTGGGAGCGCATGACGCCGCAAACCATCATTCTCGATATCGAAATCGGCATGCTGCATAGCCGCTCCTGCCAGACTGATGCGATTGAAGATACGATAGATTATGGCAAGGTCGTTACGCGCATCCGGGAAACGCTGAAAGAGCACAGTTTCAAGCTGGTCGAGGCGCTGGCGGAACATGTCTGTCAGCTGATTCTCAAGGAATTCAGCGCACCCTGGGTAAAGATCAAAGTTGCCAAGCCGGCAATACTGCCAGGACTCAAGGCGCTGGGTGTCATAATTGAACGCACCAAAGCCTGAATTGTGCTGACAATCTCAGCACAAAAAGCCAGCTAGCCCCGAGGATGATGTACTGCATGCAACCGCTTCAAACGTTCGCGTGCCACGTGCGTATAAATCTGCGTCGTTGAGATATCCGCATGGCCGAGCAACATCTGCACCACCCGTAAATCGGCTCCATGATTCAGCAAGTGCGTAGCGAATGCGTGGCGTAGCACATGTGGCGACATCGGTTTGTGGATACCCGCAAGCAAGGCATAGCGTTTGATCAGGTACCAGAATGCCTGACGCGTCATGGCTTCCCCACGCTGGGTAACGAACAGGCTGTCACTCAGGCGTTTTTGCAGAATCTCCGGGCGACCTTCTTTCAGATAACGGGCGACCCATTCCACCGCCTCCTCGCCCATGGGCACCAGCCTGGTTTTGCTGCCCTTGCCGGTGACGCGGATAACGCCTTCCTGCATGCTGACCTCCGTCACTTTCAGCCCCACCAGCTCAGATACCCGCAAACCGCAGGCATACAGTATCTCCAACATGGCGCGGTCGCGCAGGCCGAGCGACTGGCCGAGGTCGGGCGCATTGAGCAATGACTCGACCTCATCTTCACTCAGGCTTTTCGGCAGGGAACGCGGCAGCTTGGGTGCATCAATCTGCATAGTGGGGTCAACGGCTACATGATTTTCCCGTAGCGCATAGCGGTAGTAGCGCCGCAAAGTGGCTATCAACCGGCTGATACTGCGGGGCTTGCTTTGCGGGAACCTGACAGCCAGATATTGCTGGATATCCGCTTGTTGCACCTGATTCAGGCCCTTGTTGGCGTCTTTTTCCAGCCATTCGGCGAACGCCGTGAGATCCAGCCGGTAGCTGACCAGAGTATTCTTCGACAGGCCGTCTTCCAGCCAAAGGTGGTCGATAAAGCGATCCACCAGTTCCAGGTTGGACGGATTCAACGCTGCTGCTCGTGATTCAAAAGCCAGCGCTTGATTTTCATGCCACTCTCCTGCCCCTGCATGAAACCGCCCAAGCCATGCTTTGCCACCACTCGATGGCATGGCACCACAAGCGGCACATGATTGGCTCCGCAAGCGTTGGCAACTGCACGCGGACCTGACCCCGCCATTTTTGCCAACTCACTGTAAGTTACTGTTTCGCCGGCAGGAATGCGGGCGATCGCCTGCCACACACGCTTCTGGAAAGGCGTGCCTTGCACGGCATAGGGAATATCCAGGGAAGTATCAGGCTGGTTCAGGTACTGCTGGAGTTGTCTGATGACAGATTGTGCGAAATGATGCTGCGGGATTTTCTCGGTCCGCTGATTCGGTATCAACTCCACGCCCAGCAGAAAACCATCCTGCGTGCGGATACCGATAGCGCCGAATGGCGCTGAAATAATGGCATCAAAATCCTGAGTCGTCATATGCAGCCATCTTAACGCAAATAAAAAAGCCCCGAAACTCGGGGCTTTTTTCAAACATGCAGAACTTATTCCGCAGCGGCTTCTGGCGCCAGAACTTCTCTGTCGCGCATTTGCAGCTTTTCCTTGATACGTGCGGACTTGCCGGAACGCTCGCGCAGGTAGTAAAGCTTGCTGCGACGTACGTCACCGCGGCGCTTCACTTCGATGCTGGCGATCAGCGGGGAGTAAGTCTGGAATGTACGCTCAACACCTTCGCCGGAAGAAATCTTGCGGACGATGAATGAGGAGTTCAGGCCACGATTGCGCTTGGCAATCACCACGCCTTCATACGCCTGTACGCGCTTGCGCGTACCTTCAACCACGTTCACACCAACCACTACGGTGTCACCTGGGGCGAAGCTTGGAATCGTCTTGCCTAAACGGGCAATCTCTTCCTTTTCCAGCATTTCAATAATATTTGCAGCCACTTTGTTGCTCCTTCTAGTTATGCGAATCTTGTTCCTGCTCCAATTCTTTGAGCAGCCGAGATTCCTCTTTTGACAACGGCCTTGCGGCCAATAAATCCGGACGCTTGGTCCGGGTTCTCTGCAATGACATTTTGAGGCGCCATTGCTTGATCTTTGCATGGTTACCGGACATCAATACCTCCGGTACCTTTACGCCCTTGTATTCTTCCGGCCGTGTGTAATGCGGGCAATCCAGCAACCCATCAACAAACGAGTCCTCGACTGCTGAATCTGCATCGCCCAACGCACCCGGCAACTGCCGGACGATGGCATCCATCAGCACCATGGCAGGGAGTTCACCGCCAGACAGTACGTAATCGCCTATCGAAATCTCTTCATCCACCTGACTCGCCAGCAAGCGCTCATCAACGCCTTCATAACGGCTGGCCAGCAATATCAGTCCTTTCTCAGCCACCAGTTGCATGACCTTCTCATGCGTCAGCGGCTTGCCTTGCGGCGACAGGTGAATCACCCTGACACGGCTTACGCCCGACTCCTGCTGCCGCAGTTTCGCGGCATTGATCGCCTTTTCCAGAGGTTCCGCCAGCATCACCATGCCGGGGCCGCCGCCGTAAGGCCTGTCATCTACGGTCTTGTAATTGTCAGTCGTGAAATCCCGCGGATTCCACAGCGACAAATCATAAATCCTTTTTTCCAGCGCACGTGCCGTGATACCGGACTGTGTCACCGCCTCAAACATTTGCGGGAACAGGGTAATGACATCAAATTGATACGATGTCTCAGTTGCGCACTCTGGCATAGCGTTCAAAACCCGGCATCCCAGTCTACCTGCATGGTGCCGGCATCCCGATTCACATCAAGCACAACCTGGTCGATGAATGGAATCAAACGTTCCCGGTCGCCCTTGGTCACCAGAACATCATTGGCACCTGTTTCGAACACATCCACAATCTTGCCGAAATCGACGCCTTGCAGATTGGTCACCTGCAGACCGATCAGGTCAGACCAGTAATATTCGTTATCATCCAGTACAGGCAGCTGCCCTCTCGGTACCGCAACCTGTTTGCTCTTGAGCGCAAAAGCCGCATCCCGGTCGGAGACACCCTTGAGTTTCACCAGCAAGGCCGCACTATGCACCTTGGCTGTTTCCACTTCGTACTTCTGCCACTGATTTTCCCGGCCCAACCACCATTCAGGGTAGTCAAGCAGGCCATCCAGCATCTCGGTGTCCGGCTGGACCTTAACCCAGCCAAAAATGCCATATGGGGCGGCAATGCGCCCCATGATTACCATTTCGCTCAAAGCTTGCTCACTTAAAGCTTGCTTCACTTGACCGCTCTCGCAATTGAAAGCGATCCGGCTTGATTAAGCAGCTGGAGCTTCAGGTGTATCTGTAACTTCAGCAGCGTCTGCTGCAGGTTCAGCCTGAGCAGCTTCTGCTTCAGCAGCGGCCTTGGCTTCCGCTTCGGCAACCGCTTTCGCTTCAGCTTCTTCCTTGGCCTTGGCATCAGCAGCTTCCTTCAGTTTGGCGGCTTCAGCAGCAGCAGCCTTGGCCTTGGCGGCTTCAGCCTTGGCAGCTTCTTTTTGCTTGGCAGCCAGCATTGCTTCCGGGCCCTTGGCATGCAGCTTGACCAGACGTGCTACGCAGTCTGACAAGCGTGCGCCATGGCTTTGCCAGTGGCTGATGCGCGCATCATCAAGACGCAGACCTTCCTGGCCTTCTTTAGCCAGCGGGTTGTAGAACCCGACGCGTTCGATGAAGCGACCATCGCGGCGATTGCGGGAATCTGCAACCACAACGCTGTAAAAAGGGTTTTTCTTCGCGCCACCACGGGCCAGTCGAATGATCACCATATGTTTGTTCTCTTAAGTTTTTGCAGAAAGGGGCGGATTTTACGTTATTTTTTAATACTTTGGCAAGGTAAATATCATGCCTGCGCAGAATTTTGATATGCCGTCGGGTCAGCAATGCCGCTGGCAGCAAAGCCGTCGCGGCGGAGGCGGCATGAATCGCACAACCCGCAGGCCCGGCCGTGCGCGTCAGCCTGATAGCAGGATACTGTCATACCGTAGTCGACACCCAGTTTTGTGCCCTGCTGGATGATCTGCGCTTTGCTCATATCGATCAGTGGTGCATGCACTGTGATGGTGCGGCCCTCTACAGCCGACTTGGTCGCCAGATTGGCCATGCGCTGGAAGGCCTCCACATATTCCTTGCGGCAATCCGGATAGCCGGAATAGTCCAGTGCATTGACTCCGATAAAAATATCCCGCGCATCCAGCACTTCGGCCCATGCCAGCGCCAGTGACAGCATGATGGTGTTGCGCGCCGGTACATAAGTGACCGGAATACCTTGAGTCGGCGCCTCTGGTACGTCAATATGCTCATCCGTCAACGCAGAGCCGCCGAACATCGAAAGGTCGAGTTGTGCCGTGCGATGCATAGCGGCACCAAGTGTCTTGGCGATTTTCTCTGCCGCTTTCAGTTCGGCCACATGGCGCTGGTGATAATCCAGACTCAGACAATAACACTCATAGCCTTGACTGTGCGCAATGGCCAGCACTGTTGCGGAATCCAGTCCGCCGGAGAGGAGTACAACGGCTTTGGCGCCGAGGTCGCCGCTACGCGGCGGGCACTCGGCGGGCATGCCCCTTACTGGTATATTCTTCATCTGCATTTCCTAAACGCCGGGTCTTTCGCCCCATAGTATTTTATGCAGCTGTACCTGCATGCGGACAGGCAAGTGGTCTGCCAATATCCATTCCGCCAGTGTGGCGGCATCAAGCCGGCCATGTACCGGCGAAAACAGTACACTGCATTTTTCTGCGATGGCATGCTCGGCAAGAATTTTCTTGGCCCAGTCATAATCCGCCCAGTCACACAAGACGAATTTCACCTCATCATTGGATTTCAGCCGCTGCAGATTATCCCAGCGATTGTTTTCCATCTCCCCCGAGCCCGGTGTTTTTACATCCAGAATCACCGCCACACGTGTATCAACACCACTGGTATCGATAGCACCGCCGGTTTCCAGCGAGACTTCATAACCGGCATCACACAGCCCGCTCAACAACTCCAGACATTTTTTCTGGGCAAGTGGCTCTCCGCCAGTGACTGTGACATAGCGCGCGCCATATCCTGCCACTTTCTCCAGGATCTGTTCCAGCGACATGTTGCCGCCGCCGGAGAATGCATATTCAGTATCACAATAGACACAGCGCATGGGGCAGCCGGTCAGGCGCACGAACACCGTAGGCAGGCCAATACGGGAGGACTCCCCCTGCACGGAATAAAAAATCTCATGTACTTTCAGTGTCATAGATCTTGTGAAGAATCAGGCGCGGACGGTAGCACCAAAAAATATGAAGCGTGATTATACGCTCGGGACTGGCAATCTGCTTGTTTGAGAGATTTGGAACGGCTTATCTGGACTTGATGGACTCAAGCACTTTCAGACGCTGCTGCGCATTGGGCGCCACTGCACTCTTTGGATATTGGTTCAGCAGAATACGGAGTGTTTTCTTTGCGCCCTCAACATCGGACAGTTGAATCTGTGAATTGGCGATATTGAACATCGCATCAGGAGCCTTGGCATGATCAGGAAACTGCTGCAACAACTTTTCCTGGGTCGCGATGGACGCCTTGTAGTTTTTCAGTGAGAACTGCGCATATCCCAACGCATACTGGGCATCCGGCAAACGCGGGCTGGCAGGATGTGCCTGTATGTACTTGTTCAGGGCATCGAAAGCTTCACGGTGCTTGGAGGCTTTGACTAACGCCATCGCCGCATCGAATTCGGCGGCCTCTTCAGCCGACAGCTCAGGGGCAGCCGCAGCGGCTTCACTGCGGTTCACAACCGGGCTTTGAGCACTTTCCAATTGGCGCAAGCGAGTATCGGTATCCGCATACAAATCACGCTGGCGCTGCTGCGTGCTTGCAATGTTGTGTGTGGCAACTTCCAGTTCGCCCTTGACCCGGCTGAGTTCCTGATTCAGTTGCTCGACTTGGCTTAACAAATCAAGCAGACCCCGGCCTTTGACGATGGCCTCTATGGCGGCCACCCTCTCCTCCAGGGCCTGCTGATTTTTTCTCAGTTCATCAAAGGCTGACTGATTCTGAGTCTGATTCTCCGTAATTTTTTTACGTGCCTCCTTGTCTTCAAGAAACGCATGCGCGTTTTGTGACAAGGCAAACAATATGACCGAACCCAGAACCAGAAAACGCATCATTCAACCTTTAATTATTCGCCTTTGTAGATGATATCAACGCGGCGATCTTTTGCACGGCTTGCGCTATCGGAACCGGTCGCTCTTTCTTCACCATAACTGACTGTTTCAATCTGATTGTCTTGTACACCCAGCAGGTTCATGACCTTCTTGACGGAAACAGAGCGGCGCTGACCCAGCGCCAGGTTGTACTCACGGGTACCGATTTCATCGGCATGGCCTTCCAGCGTGATAGATGCAGCACTGTTCTGATTCAGGTATTTAGCATGCGCTTCAATCAGAGGACGGAACTCGGCTTTGACATCATCCTTGTCGAAATCGAAGTAGACGCTTCGTTGTGAAAGAATGTTGTTTGGGTCTTTCAGTGGATTAACGTCCATGGAGGAAGTCGCTGCACCTGAAGTAGCTGCGCCGTCATTAACAGATGCACTTGGGGCTGAAGACACGCTCTTGTCATCAACGCTTGCGGCATCCTTCATGGGCTTGCTTGAACAAGCGGTAAGCATCACTGCCAGCAAAATGGTTCCGATTAGACCTTTATTCATTATTACTCTCCTTTAATTTGAAGCTGTATACGACTACAGACGAACGTTACATTAAAAAAACATGATTGCAAAATCACGACTCACTACTACTACCTAAAATCTCAATTCATCAACGGCCCCCAGGCGGGCTCTCTGACATCACCGCCCGATTCACTCAGACGCTGCTTGACTCGGCCATCAGAAGAAACCGCGGCCAAGGTGCCCTTGCCATTCATTTTGGTGGCATACAGAAGCATGCGGCCATTCGGCGCAAAACTGGGCGATTCATCCATGGTCGTGGCGCTCAACACCTGCACCTGGCCGCTGGACAAGTCTTGAATCGCTACACGCATACCATCGCCATCACGCCGGATGAAGGCCAGCGTCTTGCCATCCGGCGATATGCGCGGACAGACATTGTAACTGCCTTCATAGGTCACACGCTGCGGATTATCACCGGAGGCGGAAATACGATAAATCTGCGGCGACCCGCCTCGATCGGACGTAAAGTAAATATGCTGCCCATCCGGTGACCACACCGGCTCGGTATCAATAGCGCTACTTCTGGTCAATTGCTTCAGGCCGGTACCATCGGCATTGATGGAATACACCTGCGAATTTGCACCATGTGTGAGCACGATTGCCAGTTTCTTGCCGTCCGGCGACCATGCCGGCGCACTGTTGTTTCCCTTGAAATTGGCCAGCACATAACGCTGGCCGGACACCAGCGACTGCACATAGATGATCGGTTTCTTTTTCTCAAAGGAAACATAAGCGATTTTTGTGCCATCCGGCGACCACTTTGGGGAAATGATGGGCTCAACCGAAGAAAGGACGGTCTGCGGATTAAAACCGTCGACATCCGCAACCTGCAACGTATAACGATTGCCTATCTTGGAGACGTAAGTAACACGTGTGGCGAACACACCTTGTTCACCCGTGAGTTTTTCATAGATGACGTCGGCGATCTTGTGCGCCGTCATTCTCAACTGATTGGGTGCGATATTGTATTCCATACCGACCAGCTGGGTTTGCTTCAGCACGTCGAGCAAACGAAAAGTGACTTTCAGACGGTTGTCCGGCAGCGTCTCGATACTGCCTATGGTCAAGGCCTGCGCCTGCAGCGCCGCCCATTCCGGGTAGCGCACTTCAGAAACATCCCTGGGCTGATTGGCCACGCCGCGTGTTTCCAGCACTCTAAAAAGTCCGCTGCGACGCAGGTCGGCGCCGATCACGTTGGCAATGGCATCCTGCTCCTTGATGGAAAGACCGGATGGCTGACTGAACGGCACAATCGCAATTGGAATCTGCTGTGCAGCGCCACCGACGATTTCAATGGTAAGTGCAGCCTGACTGCCGAATGGCAGGCATAGCATCAATGTGCCGAAGAATAGCCGCAATCTGTCCAGAAGCGTAGTCATAGTGGAGTTAGTAGCGCGCATATATCTTAAAGTTCCCTTATTCATTCAGGTTTCTGAAAATAATAAAACACCATCTAGTTGGCACCCTTTTAGTTTGCACCTTTGGGATGAAACTTCAGCTTCAAATCCCGGAAGCGAGTGAACAGATCCGCTTCTTTCGGTACCGGCAAAGGCTGCGCCAGCAATATCGCTCGCTCGACCGATTCGTCACAGGCGGCAATCCCACTGCTCTTCAGCATTCTTGGCGTGCCGACGATTTCGCCGGTCGGTGCCAGCGACATGGCGAACTCCAGCTCCGGGTTACCGCTGCCGCATAGCTGCTGATTGACGTTCTGGTGCACCTTGTTCCGGATCATATTAATATATTTGTCCATCTCACCCTGCTGCGCAGCTGACATGGCAGGCGGTCCGGCAGGCGCAGAACTGCTATCCAGATTGGGCTGGTCTTCCAGCATGGCCTGCTGCAATTTCTTCAACGCGTCATCTTGCGGCGGCTTTTTCACCACCGGTGGCGGCTTGACCTCGGGTTTTTTAACCTCTGGCTTCTTGGGCTCTTCCTTCGGTTTTGGCGGCTCAGGTTTGGGCGGTTCCTTTTTTACCTCGATATCGGCCTTTGGTTCCGGTTTGGGCGCGGGTTTCGGTTCGGGCTCAGGCAGCGGCTTGGGTTCAGGCTTGGGTGGTTCCGGTACCGGCTGAGCCACCACAGGCTTGCTCGGCAATTCTGACCATAACTCCACGGTTGCGATGCTGGCAGGCTGCACGACTTTCCAGTTAAAGGAGATCAGCAGCAGGCCGAGCAACAGCACATGCACCAGCAGAGAAAATGCACCCGCCTTTAGCGCTACCGGATTCTCATGGGGTCGTAACATGCAAAATCAATTCGTTACCGGGCTCAACAGCAAGCCGACTTTTTCTATCTTTCCAATCTTAAGCAAATCCATTACTCGTATAACTTCATCATATTTCACGCCCTTATCTGCAGCGATTAACACTGAACGCTGAGGATTCTTTTCTACCTGCATTTTCACTGCATATATCACTTGATCCAATGGCAAAGATTTGTCATCAACCTCTATTGACCCATCGAGTTTGATTTTAAGTAGTATTGGGGCAATTGGCTGGGTCAGTCCTTGACCAACACTTGGCAAATCTACACCGCCGGGATTGGTCATCGGGGCCGTCACCATGAAAATCACCAGCAGCACCAGCATGACATCGATATAGGGCACGACATTGATCTGGTTCATCATGCGGCGCGATTTGCGGCGTATCATGGCTCAAGCCTTGCGCTGCAGGATGTTGGTAAACTCTTCGATAAAGCTTTCGTAACGCACGGAAAGCCGATCGACAGAGGAGGCAAAGCGGTTGTATGCAATCACCGCAGGAATCGCAGCGAACAGACCCATCGCCGTAGCAATCAGCGCCTCGGCAATCCCGGGCGCCACCTGCGCCAATGTCGCTTGCGCGGTGTTGGCCAAGCCCAGGAAAGCGTTCATGATGCCCCAGACCGTGCCCAGCAGTCCGATATAAGGACTGACGGAACCGACCGATGCGAGAAAGGGCAAGTGCGCATCCAGTTCATCCATTTCGCGGTTATAGGTGGCACGCATCGCACGTCTTGCGCCTTCCATGGTATCACTCACCTCCATGCCGCCCTGACGCCTGAGCCGCGCATATTCCTTGAAGCCGGCTTCAAACAGACTGGCCATACCCCGCGGCTTGTGGCGACTGGAAGTGACGCCTTCATAGAGCTTGTTGAGATCACCGCCCGCCCAGAACCGGTCCTCGAAATCCTCAGCTTCTGCTTCTGCACGCTTCAGCGTATAGACCTTGATGAAAATGTACCACCAGGATGCAAGAGAGACCAGCACCAGTAACAGCATCACCAGTTGAACCGGCACGCTGGCACCGGATACCAGCGCGATCAGGGACATATCGGTGGTGGCATGTAAATCAGTCGGGTTCATTCAGACTCCATTAATTTGAAGTAAGCGCATGCATGGCATGGCGGATGGTATGGGGAATACTGACAGGTTTGAATTCAGCGGCGCTGACACAAACGACTTCTACTGTCGCCTGTGTCAGCAAGGCATGATTGCGGTATATGGTTTGTTCAAACACGAGCAAACTGCGTCCAGTTTTAGAAAGACTTGTTGTCACGGTAAGCGCATCATCGAAATACGCGGAGCGCCTGTATTGTAGCGCAATATTGCGCACTACGAAGATGACGCCCATTTCGCTCCGAAGTTCACTCTGGTCGAAGCCCAGGCTGCGTAACCACTCGGTACGGGCACGCTCCATGAACTTGAGGTAATTGGCGTGATACACCACGCCACCGCCATCGGTATCTTCGTAATAGACACGAACCGGCCAATCGAACTTGTTCATTCTTGCCAGAGCGTTCCATTCGCCAAGCTGCTTGGCACTGCCAAGCCGAAATGCTGGTAGGCCAGCTGCGTAGCGACCCGTCCGCGCGGTGTTCGCATCAGATAGCCCTGCTGAATCAGGTAAGGCTCCAGCACATCTTCAATGGTGTCGCGTTCTTCGCCGATAGCAGCCGCCAGATTATCCAGACCGACCGGACCGCCGCCGAATTTTTCCAGCACGGCTTGCAGCAGCTTTCTGTCCATGACATCAAAACCGAGCTTGTCGACATCCAGCATCTTCAGTGCTGCATCAGCGATATCGGAATTAACCGTACCGTCACCCTTGACCTGTGCATAATCGCGTACTCGACGCAGCAGACGATTGGCGATACGCGGGGTACCACGTGAGCGTTTGGCGATTTCCAGTGCGCCAGCCGCCTGCATGGACACCTCCAGCAGATCGGCGGAACGATGGACGATCTTCGCCAGTTCGGCAGCGGTATAAAACTCCAATCGGGAGACAATACCAAAACGGTCGCGCAAGGGGTTGGTCAGCATGCCGGCACGCGTGGTTGCACCGACCAGCGTGAACGGCGGCAGATCCAGCCGCACCGAACGTGCCGCAGGACCCTCGCCTATCATGATATCGAGCCGGTAATCCTCCATCGCCGGGTAGAGAATTTCCTCTACCACCGGTGACAGGCGATGGATCTCGTCAATGAAGAGTACGTCGTTGGGTTCAAGATTGGTCAACAGAGCGGCGAGGTCGCCGGCACGTTCCAGAACCGGCCCCGAAGTCTGTCGCAGATTAACACCCATCTCCTTGGCAATGATATGTGCAAGCGTCGTCTTCCCCAGACCCGGCGGGCCGAACAGCAGCACATGATCCAGCGCTTCGGAACGCCCTCTGGCAGCGTTGATGAAAATTTCCAGCTGCCCCCGCGCCTTTTCCTGACCGATGTATTCTTCAAGCACTTTGGGCCGTAGCGCACGCTCAATCGCCTCCTCTTGCGGGCTTTCTGCGGCGGGGGCTATCAGTCTGTCAGTTTCTATCATCGCCGGATTCCTATGTCTTGGAGAGCGATTTCAGCGCTTGCTTGATACCGTCGGACACACAGACATCCGCAGGCAACTGTTTGACGGCAGCCAATGCTTCGCGCTCGTTGTAACCCAGCGCGAGCAGGGCATTCAGCACATCGCTGCTGGCGGATTTGCTCTGCCCGCCCGGTGACACGGACATGCCATCAATGGAGAACTTGTCCTTGAGTTCTAGCAACAGTCTTTCTGCAGTTTTTTTGCCAACACCGGGCACCCGTGTCAGCAAGGCCGTATCCTGCAGGGCAACCGCCTGCACCAGATCATCGACGGAAAGGCCGCTCAATATCGAAAGCGCCGACTTGGCGCCCACACCGTTGACCTTGAGTAACTGCCGGAAGGTCAGGCGCTCGCGGTCGCTGCCAAAGCCATAGAGCAGCTGCGCATCTTCCCGCACGATGAACTGGGTCAGCAGCACGACTTTTTCACCGACAGCCGGCAAATTATAGAAGGTGCTCATCGGTACTTCACACTCATAGCCGACACCATGGACGTCTATCAGCACCAGAGGCGGCGTTTTTTCAAGCAGAACACCGTTCAGGCGACCGATCATGGGAGTTTTCTCAAGGATGAAATTGGTGAATCCAGGACTATGGAACAGATGCTGTAAGTAATCGCTGACATGCGCTTATATTAGCCTACCGCCGCGCACACGAAAACCGGCAGTCGCCAATTTTCCCAAGCCCTGGCCGCCATGCGCATGACAGACGGCGCAAGCCAGTGCATCGGCGGAATCCGGACTCGGTGTGGCCGGCAGCTTCAGCAGGCGTTTGACCATTTCCTGCACCTGTTCCTTGGCCGCATGGCCGTTGCCGACGACAGACTGCTTGACTTGCAGCGCCGTGTATTCAGCGACTGTGAGATTACGAATGACTGCCGCGCTGATGGCGGCACCGCGTGCCTGACCCAGCAACAGCGTGGATTGGGGATTGACGTTGACGAAGACCTTTTCAACGGCGACCTGTTGCGGTGCGTAGGTATCGATCACTTCGAACAGACTGTCCAGTATGATTTTCAACCGGCTCGGCAAATCCTCGATACCCGCACCCTTGCCGGTCGTGGTCTTGATCGTGCCGCTGGCGACATAAAGCAGTTTTTCGCCGGCCTTTTCGATGACCCCGAAGCCTGTCTGACGCAGGCCCGGGTCTATGCCAAGAATGCGGATTGCGGTCACTCTTCTATGGCAGCCGAGGTATACACTTCCTGCACATCATCGAGGTCGTCCAGCGCATCCAGCAGCTTCTGCATCCTGACGGCATCGTCGCCGGTAAACACTGTCTCTGTCGAAGCACGCATGGTGACTTCACCATGTACCGGCTTGAGGCCCGCAGCCTCGAGCGCAGCCTTTACCGCCTCATAGTCATTGGGCTGGGTAATGACCTCGATGCTGCCATCATCCGGGTCAGTAATGATGTCTTCCGCACCTGCCTCCAGCGCAACCTCCATCACCTGATCCTCATTCGCGCCCGGCTCAAACAGAATAACGCCGCAATACTTGAACATGAATGCAACCGAGCCGTCGGTGCCGAGATTGCCGCCAAATTTGCTGAAAGCATGACGCACATCGGCGACCGTGCGTTGCTTGTTGTCGGTCAGGCAATCGACCATCACGGCAGCGCCGCCGATGCCATAACCTTCGTAACGTATTTCTTCGTAATTGACGCCTTCGAGCGTACCGGAGCCGCGCTTGATGGCGTTTTCGATATTGTCTTTCGGCATGGATTCGCTCTTGGCTTTATCCACCGCCATGCGCAATCTCGGATTGGTCGCTACATCACCGCCGCCCATGCGGGCCGCCACTGTGATTTCCTTGATTAATCGTGTGAAGATTTTGCCGCGCTTCGCATCCTGACGACCCTTGCGATGCTGAATATTGGCCCACTTGGAATGTCCTGCCATTTTTTACCCTGTAACTGTCTAAAATACGGGTAATTTTAGCATATCAGGGCTACATCATTCCTGCGCCATCGCCGGATCGATTTTCTGATGTTGCCTCATGCCGCGGATCGAGATAATCACGAGCGAGGCCAGTATGAAAAGTATGCCCCACAACTCGCCATGGCTCGGCTGCTCCTGCAGTTCCCACCAGGCTGCCAACACACCGATGACGGGGGCCAACAAGGTTACCATGCTGGCCACGCCAGCCTCCAACCTCTGCAAGGCATATAGCCAGAGCAGCCAGGCCAGCGCATTGCAGAAAACGGCGTTATAAACGACAGCGCCAATGAAGTAGGGCGTCCAGTCGATCGGCGGTGCCGGCACTATGAACGCAGCAACAACGATCGGCAACGAACCGAACAGCATTTGCCATGCGGTCAGCGAGAGCAGGTCCAGTTCGGGTGCCCGCTGATGCAGCTTCTTTGCCAGCATCACTGCCAGCGCCCAACTGATACCGGCAAGCACAGCCAGAATCATACTGAACAGATCAGTACCGAGATGCAGCGGATCGAGTATGAACAGTATGCCCATGACCGAGAGTAGGGCTGCCAGCCACTGACTACCCTGTATCTTCTCACCCAAAAGCGGCCAGGCCATGATCATGACCCAGAATGGCATTGTGTAAGTCAATACCGCCGTTTTGCCGGCACCGCCTTCCACCAGCGCCCAGATAATGAGGCCGGTAAAGCCGCTGGTCTGCAGCAAACCCAGCACGATCAGGGTCGGAATCTCCTTCGGTCTGATCGGCCTGCGCAATATCAGAATCAGCGTCAGCAGACAGATTGCGCCCAGCAGATTGCGCAGGGCTCCGAATTGAAAAGGCCCTGCATCCACCAGCGCATTTTTCATCACCACCCAGTTGTAACCCCAGAGCACGGACAGCAGCAAAAGCGCCGCCACCGCGCGAAACTTGTTTGAGGACCAAGGCATGATGAATCCTTTGCAGGTTTAACTTAATTCCAGATGTGCGTCAGCGCTTTCCAGCTGCCATCGGCCTGACGTCTGTACAGCACATGCAGATTACCGCTGAATGTCTGACGCTGGCCCTCCACACTCACTACAGCCGCACTCCAGAGGCCGCGCTGAAATGCCAGATTACCATCAACCCCTACTTCCAGCATTTCGATTTTGTGGTCGACGATGCCTTGCGCAATGGTGTTGGTCCAGAATTCCAGAATTGCAGTAGCGCCTGAAACCTGCGCCGCCCCTGCAGGCAGGACTGTCGCATCATTGTCGTACAGGGCAGCCACTTCTGTGGCTTGCTTGCTGTTGAATGCGGCATCCCAGCGCGTGTTGATATCGAGAATAGTCGACTTGATTTCCTGGTTTTGCATTTGAAGCTCCTTGGTTAAATAAAACTATATAGTTAGCCAGCTAATTATTAGGGTAAAAAAATGCGGCCCTATTTACTGAAGGCATCTATACCGCTGCCTATCAGATTCAATATCTCGTGCAAACGTTCACGGTCACCCTCATTAAGACCAGCCATGCAATCGTGCAAACGTCTGTAATAATCCGGCATCACCTCATCCAGCCTGGACTGGCCAGTGGCAGTCAACTTGACCGAAACACTGCGCCTGTCGCGCGAATCCAGCAGGCGCTCGACCAGTCCGTCACGCTCAAGGCCATCGATCAGGCCGGTCATGGTGGCGCGCGTCACCCCGGCTTTTTCCGCCAAGGCTGAAGGCGTCGATGTCAGGTTTTCTTCACGCATCAACAATATCAATACCCACCAGCGCCCCTGCAACAAACCATGACGGCTAAGACATGCGTCCAGGGCGATCGACAGGTCGGTCGCTAGTCGCAGTAGATGCAGGAAGGCGGAAACCGCAGCGATATCGGCTTGCGGATAGCGCTGCGCGAATTTCTTCAGCGTTTCTTTAGTTGGAAGATCGCGGAGTTGCAACATGATTAGCCTAATTATAATCAGGCTGCTAACCATATCAAGCAATATGAATTTTAGTCGCTGTTAAAACAGGTGTATATTTTCAACAGGCAGTGCCATAAAAAACACAAAACGGAGGAGCACATGAAAACCGTTAGACAATTACTTGACACCAAGGGCTATGAGACGCTTTCTGTTACACCCGAGACCAATGTTTTTGATGCCTTGACGATTATGGCGGAAAAACATATTGGCGCACTCGTCGTCATTGATGACAGCGGCCACCTCGCCGGCATTTTTTCAGAGCGCGATTATGCGCGCGAAGTTGCGCTGAAAGGCAAAACCTCAAGGATGACCAAAATTTCGGAGGTGATGTCGACCAAGGTCATCACCGTTACCCCGGACCAACTGACCGATGAATGCATGGAACTGATGTCAGGCAAACGCATACGTCACTTGCCCGTCGTCGAAAACGATCAAGTGATCGGCATACTCTCCATCGGCGACCTGGTGAAGGAAACCATTGCCTATCAGCAGTTTCTGATTCAGCAACTGGAAAGCTACATTCAGGGGCAATAATTCTTCTGATAGCCCCGATCAAGTGATCTTCCGGCTTCCCTTGAAGCAGCAAGATCACTTGATCGGGAATCTGCTTACAAATAGCGCACCACCATGGCGTTATGGAAATTGCCGGCCACCATCGGCAAACGGACAAAGATACCGCTACCGGCAGCTTCGCTGACCGGCTGACCTTTCTTGTCAAACATGGATTCCACCACAATCTCACGGTTGCCTTCCGGTTGAATGATCTGCAGGCGATCGCCTAGCGCAAAGCGGTTTTTAACGGCAATATCTGCCATCCCCTGTTCGGCATCATAGCCAACGATATCGCCTACGTAGAGGCTGAGGTTGGACTTTGAGTGGCCTTGCATGTAGTTCTGATGGTCAATGGTATGGTGGCGCTGATAAAAACCATCGGTATAACCACGGTTGGCCAGATTCTCCAGCTCACCCAACAGGCTGAGGTCGAACGGCCGCCCGGCCAGCGCATCGTCGACCGCCTTGCGATAGGACTGGCAGGTACGTGCCACGTAATAACGTGACTTGGTACGGCCTTCGATCTTGAGCGAATCGACACCGATCTTCATCAGCCGCTCCACATGCTCAATCGCGCGCAGATCCTTGCTGTTCATGATGTAGGTGCCGTGCTCGTCCTCCATGATAGGCAGCAGTTCTCCCGGGCGGCCCTTTTCCTCGATCAGGTAAACCTTGTCTGCTTCAGGGTGACGCACCATGCTGCCGCATTCCGACAGGCTTGATTTTTCCATCTCGGCCTTGAAGTCAAACTCATTGAGCCGAATCACGCCGGCCGGATCTTCCGATGCATCATGCACCTTGTAATCCCAACGGCAGGAATTTGTACAGGTGCCCTGATTCGGATCCCGGTGATTGAAGTAGCCTGAGAGCAGACAACGTCCGGAATAGGCGATACAGAGCGCGCCATGAACAAAGACTTCGAGTTCCATGTCCGGGCACTGCTGGCGAATCTCCTCAATTTCGTCCAAGGACAGTTCACGCGACAGGATCACGCGGGTCAGCCCAAGATGCTGCCAGAATTTCACCGTAGCGTAATTCACGGTATTAGCCTGCACCGAGAGATGCACCGGGATTTCCGGCCATTTTTCACGCACCATCATGATCAACCCGGGGTCCGACATGATGAGGGCATCGGGCCGCATGGCGATCACCGGCTCCATATCGGCCATATAGGTTTTGACCTTGCTGTTGTGCGGCGCAATATTGCTCGCCACAAAGAATTTCTTGCCGCGCTGATGCGCCTCGCTAATGCCTTCTGCCAGTTCCGCCATGCCGAAGCCGTTGTTACGCACACGCAAACTGTAGCGCGGCTGGCCGGCATAGACCGCATCGGCGCCATAATCGAACGCCGTACGCATACGATCCAGATCCCCTGCCGGGGCGAGCAATTCAGGTATTTTCATCACGTTCTATTCACCAATAATCTTCACCAGCACGCGCTTCTTGCGACGGCCGTCGAACTCGCCGTAGAAAATCTGTTCCCACGGGCCGAAATCCAGCCGGCCATTAGTAATGGCCACAACCACCTCGCGCCCCATGACCTGCCGCTTCATATGCGCATCGGCATTGTCCTCGCCGGTTCGGTTATGGTGATAGCCGCTCACCGGCTCATGCGGCGCCAGCTTTTCCAGCCATACGCCGTAGTCGTGGTGCAGACCGGATTCGTCGTCGTTGATGAACACGCTGGCCGTGATATGCATGGCATTCACCAGCACAAAACCCTCCTTGACACCGGATTCGTGCAGGCACTGCTCCACTTCACCAGTGATATTGATAAAGGCCATGCGCGCCGGGGCATTGAACCAGAGTTCCTTGCGATAGCTTTTCATGCTGCAGGTCTTTCCATAAATGATTTCGAATGTTGTTTTAATAGAATAACTTGGATTATACCGCGCCTCGGCCGGGCGGTTGTCGTAAAGCGAAAGCACTGCGTATAATCGTTCAGAAAGGGGAGTCGGATGGCGGCTGCAAGTTTTCACATCGAACTGGACCAGCAAGGCCGTCCGCACGTGCGGCTGCTGGGACAATGGTCTTTGCGCTCGGTGGAGAACGATTTCGCCATTATCAAAACCTCACTTGCCCCTTATTTTTCCGATCCTTTTACCCACTGGGATCTGCAACAGGTCGAGCAGCTCGACACAGCCGCTGCAGCAGTACTATGGGCCGGCTGGGGTGGTAAGGTCGACAACCGTATCAGCCTGACGCCGGATCAAAAGCAGGTCTTCGAGATGCTGGGGCGTCTGGACATGTCAGTCAGGATACGCAAGCAGCCGGACTGGCTCGCACCGCTTGCGAACCTTGGGAAAATGTCATTCGAGTTCGTTGCGCATATCAAGGATTTCATACAGCTGCTGGGCCTGCTGTTCATGGAAATCCTCTATGTGCTACGGCGGCCGCGCGAATTCCCGTTGCGCGAGTTCAGCGCCAACATCTACAAAAGTGGCGTCACCGCACTACCCATCAGCGCCCTGCTCGGCTTCATGATCGGTATCGCCCTGAGCTACCTGATGTCCAAACAACTGCGCGCGTTCGGTGCCGACATCTTCATCGTCAACATTCTCGGTCTGGGTATCATCCGCGAGCTCGGCCCCATGCTGATGGCAGTACTGGTCGCCGGCCGCTCCGGCTCAGCCATGACGGCACAGATCGGTGTCATGCGCGTCACCGAGGAAATCGACGCACTAACGACCATGGGCATCTCGCGCATTCTGCGAGTGGTGCTGCCCAAGGTACTGGGGCTCGCCTTTGTCGCCCCCTTTCTCGTATTATGGACTTCGGCCTGGAGCCTCATAGGTGGCGCGCTTTCCGCCAATATCGAACTTGGCATCAGCTTCCGTTTCTTTTTTGAGTATCTGCCCACGGTGGTACAGTCGGTCAATCTGACACTGAGCCTGATCAAGGGACTGCTGTTCGGTTTTGTCGTCACCCTGCTGGCCTGCCATTTTGGTCTGCGCGTCAAACCGAATACGGAAAGCCTGAGCACCAGCACCACCAGTTCCGTGGTCACCGCCATCACTGCGGTAATCCTGATAGATGCCATCTTTGCCATATTGACCAGAGGAATCGGCATATGAGCCCGGCTGCGCCAGACAACAACACCATCGTCTGCGAAGCCCGCCAGGTATGGACCGTATTCGGCGACAACGTAGTGCATGAAAATCTCAATCTGCAGGTGCAATCAGGTCAGATCGTCGCGCTGGTTGGCGGCTCAGGTAGCGGCAAGACGGTGCTGCTACGCCACATCGTCGGCCTTACAGTACCGACCAGAGGTGAAATATTCCTGTTCGGAGAGAACCTGCATGAGATTGAGCGCCTGAAACAGCAACGCCTGATGAACCGCCTGGGCATGCTGTTCCAGCAGGGCGCCCTGTTCTCGGCACTTTCCGTATTCGACAACATCGCTTTCCCTTTACGCGAACTGAAACAGTTTGACGAAGAGACCATCTATCGTCTGGTCATGCACAAATTGTCACTGGTCGAACTGGAACCGCAACATGGTCAATTGCTTCCGGCACAACTCTCCGGCGGCATGGTCAAGCGCGTCGGCCTTGCCCGTGCACTGGCGCTGGAACCCGAACTGCTGGTGCTGGACGAGCCGACCTCCGGACTGGATCCGGATCGCAGCAAAAAATTCGTCGATCTGATCAAGCACCTGAAGAACACCCTCGGGCTCACCGTGCTCTTCGTCACGCATGATCTCGATACACTGGTCCAGATGGCGGATCGTGTGGCCGTACTGGCAGAAAAGAAAATCATCGTCAACTGCCCACTAATAGAGTTGAGTACCGTCGACCATCCATTCGTCATAAATTTTTTCCACGATATCAACGCACGCATGGAAAGGGCACAATAAGCACATGGAAAATCGTACATATGCCATCGCTGTCGGGCTTTTCACCTTACTGCTTAGCCTGTTCCTCCTGTTCTCCTTCTGGTGGCTGAGCGGCGACCATAAGAACAACTCGGCTTACACCATCGTTTCCCCGTTGCCTGTCACCGGCCTCAGCGTGGAGTCTGCGGTCAAGTTTCGCGGAGTCAATGTCGGCAAGGTCACAGCGATCTCGCTGGACAAGACGACGAAAAACATCATCCGTATCGACATCCGTGTCATGGATGATCTGAAGCTAAGCGAGGAGAGTAATGCAAAACTACGTATGCAAGGGGTGACCGGGCTCGCCTTTATCGACCTCGACGACAGCGGCGATGCCAGTATCCCGCTGCTGGCCGAAGGTGGCGAAATTCCGCTGCAGCCTTCCATGATCGACAAACTGCTCGATGACGGTCCGCTGCTGGTCAGCCAGATCGAAACACTGCTGCAGAGCAGCAATGCTCTGGCCAGTAGCGCCAATCAGCTTTTGAGCAGCGTGGATCATGAAAAACTCAATCAGGCCCTGACCAATCTTGAATTGGCCTCGAGAAAGCTGGAACCACTGCTGAATACGGCCACCACGACGTTCAAGCGCATGGGCAATATGGCTTCCGAGCAGAACCAGGCCATGCTTCGCGAGACGCTGAGCAGCATGCAGAAAACCGCCGATGCCGCTCATCCTTTACTGGGCGAACTGAACAACACCGCCTGGGAGTTCCGCAGCATGGCGCAGGAAATCGGACAGAACAGCCGGCAGCTAAGCCATACGTTGAATCATGAAACCCTGCCGCGCATACACGAATTGACACGGCACATGAACCAGGACCTGATCCAATTCAGCGAACTGCTCGACAACCTGGAACAGCATCCGCAAAGCCTGCTGCTAGGCAAACCACCGGCCAGGCCGGGGCCGGGCGAGAGCGGCTTTCAGCCCGACATGAACCATTAAGAGGCAATCCATATGCGTCATCTTCTTTACATCATCATGCTGAGTTTACTGACAGCTTGTCTGGGCGCAGCAAAGCCCGGGCCGGAAAGCGCGATCTATGATTTCGGGCTGAAAAACGAATCAGCCAAGATCAGCACAACAGTCGATATCGGAAGGATTACGGCGATAGATGCAGTCGACCACCGCCGCATGCGCTATCGTCTGGAATATCAGAACCCCGCCCAAGTCCACACCTATGCGCAAAGCCGCTGGTCCAGTTCTCCGGCCGCACTGCTTGAATCCAAGCTACGCAGCATGACCAATGCCGCCAAGCAGGCTCATTGTGGCATCAACCTGGAAATCGAAGCATTCGATCAGGTGTTTGCCAGCCCGGGCACCAGTAGCAGCGTCATCAGTCTGCATGCCACGCTCTATGCAAAACAACCGCGCCGCAACCTTTACAGCCACATAATACAAACCAGCGCTGCCGCACCCAGCGCAGACAGCAAGGGCGGTGTTGCCGCAATGGATAGCGCCAGCAGCCAGGCGATTCGGCAGATTCTGCAATGGGCGGACGAAACTGCAGCCAGGACGCCGGAATGCGCATCATAATCAATCCACGCCAGTGAATTCATACAAAAAACTGATTGCTATCTTCTTCCGGGGGATTAAGATAGGACGGTAAACCAGTCATACAGGAGGTTTCCATGGACAACAAATATGGTTTGGGTAGCACGCGCGTAGCCCAGGAGCATCATGAAACACATGCCAAGTCCACAGCCAATCCTGCACACGTCTGCCGTTTCTGCGGACACGATCATTTGACCCTGTGCAAAACCATGCAGGATCACAGATGCGACAACTGCGGAGAATGGCAGAACGATGCCTACGGTTACTCTACCGGTCGCAGCGCAGATTACTGATTTTCCACCACTTGATTCCGGACGGATTTAATCGATATTGATGCAGTGGTATTTGTACTTGCTTGAATGTGAAGGCGGCAGCTACTACGCCGGCATCACGACAGATCTGGAAGCGCGCTTGCGCGCACATCAGTCCGGCCTCGGCGCAAAATACACGCGTGCCAATCCGCCGCTACGCATACTCGCCTCAAAAACCTATCCCGATCGCTCGACTGCCTCGGTAGCTGAGGCGCAGCTGAAGAAAGTGCGGCGCGAAAAAAAGCTGGATTTCTTTGACGAAATCCAGCTTCCGGTCAGCCCCTGAAGTTCATACTTTAGCAGCCCTTGTATTGCTTGGCCTTGCATTCATTAGCCATCGTCCTGGTCTGCTGACGCTGCTCTTCTGTCATCTTGCCGGCATTGAAGTTGGCCACCTTGGTCTTGCTGATGATGCGCTTGCCCACATCCGGATTCTCGATCGAAACCAGCACCCACATGGTGCCGCGCACCAGGTCCTCTTCCACACCCAGTCCACGCGTATACATGTTACCGAGGTTGAACTGCGCTTCGGCGTTACCTAGCTCAGCGGCCTTCAGATACCACTTCACTGACTCCTCAAAATTCTGCTCGAGAATATCGCCGCGGAAATAGAGAATACCGACATTCAATTGCGCCTTGGCGTTACCCTGTTCCGCCGCTTTCAGGTACCAGTTGGCGGCTTCGCGGTAATCCTCGGTCGGAATATCGCGGTTGAAGTGCATGGCACCGATGCTGTGCTGCGCATCGGCATGGCCTTGCTCCGCCGCCTTGCGATGCCACTTCGCCGCCTGCTCGTAACTTTGTTCGACACCCATACCGCGGAAATAGAGGATGCCCAGTTCATACTGGGCGGTCACATCACCCTGCTCTGCCAGAGACTCGTAGATGCTGGCGGAAGTTTTGTAATCGGCCAGCTTGGCGGCGGCCTTGGCATCATCCAAAGTTGCAGCATTCAAGGGTTGCACTAGCGTCAACAACAGGGCAAGGCTGGAAAATGTCAGGGTCAGGGTTTTCAAGGGAGTCCTATCTGCAAACGGTTATGGTTGAAATGTCATTGGTGCTGGTGATAGGAATCGAACCTACGACCTACGCGTTACGAGTGCGTTGCTCTACCAACTGAGCTACACCAGCACTGTTTATCAAACTACGCGATTATAGAAGTTAGCATCGTCTGCGGCAAACCTCGATTGCTGATTTGATCGCAGGCGACTCGATTATCAATGCCTGTCTGGCTGCACTACCAGGCCGGTCACCATACGCACGACGAAATAGACCAGCGCTGAAAGCATTCGTTTCAAATAATTTCCGCGCTTCCAGTCTTCCGCCAGAATTTCGTGTGCCCCATCGACAATCGAACGCTCGATGTCGCTTGCCAGTTGCTCGGCGAAAGGCTTGTTCAGAACCACAATATTGGCTTCACGCGCCAGCATGAGACTGAAAGCGTCGATATTGGAAGAACCGACCGTGGCCCATTCATGATCAATGACGGCAACCTTGCTGTGCATGAAGCTCTTGCGGTATTCGTAGATCTGAATGCCTTCCGCCAGAAAATCGGAATAGAAGTAATTCGTGGCAAACATGAGGAAATATTCCTTCTTGCCCTGCAACAGGAGACGCACACGCACGCCGCGTCTGACTGCCGCGATCAGTGCTTTGCGGAAATTCAGGCCCGGAACGAAATAGGCATTGGCAATCAGGACCTCGGTTTTTGCTCGATTGATTGCGTCCAGATAACTCTGTTCGATATCGCGACGATGGAACAGATTGTCGCGTACGACAAATGCAGCCTTCATGTTGCCAGCCGACGCCGGTTCGATTCCCGGCAAAGATCTGACATCCACACGCCGCAGATGTGACCAGGCAATGCGCCGCCATAACTTGCGTGCACTGGTGCGAATCTGCGGCAGCAAATCACCCTCTATCCTGACCGCATAATCGATACGCGGCGGGTCATGATTCGGCACATTGAAATCGTCGATGATATTGATGCCACCGACAAAGGCAATCTTGCCATCGATCACGACCAGTTTACGGTGCAATCGTCTGAGCCGGCTACGCTTGAGTGTCCACGGTGATATCTTGGGCCGGTAAACCACCAGATTGACTCCGGCCTGCTGCAACTCACTTACATAAGCAGCTGGCATGTCCTTGCAGCCGAACCCATCGAGCAGCACATAGACATGCACACCCCTTCCTGCTGCACGCTTCAGCGCTTCACCGATGCTTAAACCCGTGGCATCGGTCTCATAAATGTAGGTTTCCAGATTGATTTCATAGCGCGCCTCATTGATTGCCGCCTCCAGTGCCGGGAAGTATTCCACGCCGTTTTTCAACAGCACTATCCGGTTGGCATCGGTGAAATGGATCATCGCTTGACCAGAGTCGCGCTCAGGGCGGCATGATCGGAAACTTGCGCGAATTTTGGTCCAGCGTGCACCTGCACATGCTGCACATTGAAACCGCGCTCATAGATACGGTCCAGCCGGAAAAAAGGCAACACTGATGGAAAACTGCGCGCCGCCTTGCCCTGATGGTGCTCAAACACTTCGCGCAGATGCAGTCCGTCAGTCAGAATCCTGCCGGCACTCATGCCCCAGTCATTGAAATCACCGGCGATGATCAGCGGCGCATCCGGTGGCACAGCGACATCGATCCGCTCGCGCAACTGATGCACCTGTTTTCTGCGCCAGCTGGCAAACAAGCCCAGATGCACACAGATGCAATGCAGCGGCTCCTGCCAGCCGGGAACCGCAATTTCGGCGTGTAGCATGCCGCGCTGCTCGGTGTGATGCGCCGAGATATCAACATTTTCAGTCTTGATAATGGGGAACTTGGACAGCAGGACATTGCCGTGATGGCCAGCCGGATAGACCGAATTCTTGCCATAGGCATAATCGGACCAGACCGAATCGGCGAGAAACTCGGCTTGACCCTCGAGCGGCCAGTGCCTGAAACGCCGACTGCGTGCCTGATGCACATCCTGCACCTCCTGCAAAAAGACGATGTCCGCATGCAGTTGGCGTATCAGGTCGCGCTGATCATGTAAGGCAAAACGGGCGTTGAAACTGGTCACGCCCTTGTGGATGTTGAATGTGGCAATGCGCAGGGTGCTGTGCATACGCTGTCAGGCTAGTTCATGAAACAGCGAGCATGCGGTCCAGCGCCAGCTTGGCCAGTTTCGCCTCGGCCTCCGGCACCTTGATCTGGTTGACGACATTGCCGGCAGCCAGATTCTCCAGCGTCCAGGCCAGATGCTGCGGGTCTATGCGCGCCATGGTAGAGCACTCGCAGATCACATGCGACATGAATTGCACCAGTTTTCCTTGCGGCTTCATCTGTTCCGCCAGCCGGTTGACCAGATTCAGTTCGGTGCCCACCAGCCACTTGGTGCCAGCCGGCGCTTCGCTGACCGTCTTCAGGATATATTCGGTGGAACCGACATAATCGGAATTCAGACAGACCTCGAATGGCGACTCCGGATGCGAAATGACGAAACCGTCCGGATGCTCGGCACGGAAGCGCGTGATGTTCTGCTCGCGGAACATTTGGTGCACGGCACAGTGACCTTTCCATAGCAGAATCTTCGCGTTTTTGATCTGCTCATCCGTCAACCCACCCATCGGCAGGTCCGGGTCCCACACCGGCATCTGTTCCAGCGGGATACCCATCTTGTAGCCAGACCATCTGCCTAAATTCTGGTCGGGAAAGAACAGCACCTTTTCACGCTGGGCGAAAGCCCATTCGATGATCTTCGGTGCGTTGGTCGAGGTACAGACGATGCCGCCGTGTTCGCCGCAGAAAGCTTTCAGATCGGCAGCGGAATTGATGTAAGTCACCGGCGTGATGGTTGCATCGAAATCCAGCACCTTGGCAAGCTCACGGCGCGAACGCTCAACCTTGGCCAGATTTGCCATATCGGCCATGGAGCAACCGGCAGACAAGTCAGGCAGGATGGAAATCTGTTCAGGGCGGGAAAGAATATCAGCCACCTCGGCCATGAAATGCACGCCAAGAAAAACGATGAATTCGGCGTCGGTCTCGCCCGCATAACGCGACAGCTTGAGCGAATCACCGGTGTAATCGGCGTGACGATAGACGCTTTCCTGCTGATAGTGGTGACCGAGTATCACCAGCCGCTTGCCGAGCTTGGCCTTGGCGGCGATGATGCGCTCTTGTAACTCTGCTTCTTTCGTCGCCTGAAAACGCTCGAACTTGATGGGTTCGGCTTTTATCGGCATTTCAATCGTTGATGTTGCCATCACTCATCTCTCACAATGTATGTCCATATCGCGCACCCAAACGCTTGAGCGCATCGACATTGGTCCAGGAAAATACTTTCTTTGCCGCCTCGCGCCAATCCAGCCACTCATAGTTCAGGTGTTCATCAGGTGCGAGTTGGACCGGCAATGGCGCCGGTAATTCAAGCCCGAACAGATGTTCCGTATTGTGCGTCACACCCGGCGCATAGCGATAGCGCCAGTGCTCATAAATTTCGTACACGTTCGAGGCATGTATGTCGTAAATATTGTAATCCGTGGCGATAAGGCCGGTTTCCTCGCGCACTTCACGGATAGCAGCTTCGCGCGGTGTCTCGCCTTCTTCCAGACTGCCGGTCACCGATTGCCAGAACCCGGCCTTGTCAGCACGCTCCAGCAACAATACCTGCAAATCCGTCGTGTGTATCAGAACCAAAGCCGAGACCGGCGTCTTATAGCGCACCTCGGATAACCTACTACGCGCTTCGATTTCTGCGTTACGCGGTGCTCGGTCACTCGCCGTACTATCTGTACTGTCTCCTGCCCTGCGCTCCGTGCGCCTTGCACTCAAATCGCTCGCTACGGTTCTTCGAGGTGCGCTGCCCACTAGTCGCCCTCGAATTCACACAAGGCAAACATGCTGTAACCCTTTTTTGCCAGACGATCACGCCCGCCGAGGCTGATCAGGTCGATGATGAAGGCACATTCGACGATCTCGCCGCCGAGCTTCTCGATCAATGCCGCGGCAGCAATCGCAGTACCGCCGGTGGCGAGCAGGTCATCGACCAGCAATATGCGCTCACCGCGTTCAATCGCATCCGTATGGATCTCGACGCGGTCGCTGCCATATTCCAGCTCATAGTCATGGCCCAAGGTCTCGGCAGGCAATTTGCCCTGCTTGCGCACCGGCACAAAACCCACGCCCAGCTTGTAAGCCAAAGGCGTACCGATCAGGAAACCGCGCGACTCAACACCGACGACTTTATCGATTTTCTGGCTCTGGTAACGACTGAACAACTCATCCACCGTCACCTTCAGACCCAGCGGGTCTTTCAGCAATGTTGTGATGTCGCGAAACTGCACGCCATGTCTGGGGTAATGCGGGACGGTGCGGATGAGGGATTTGATAGTCATTGAATTATCAGACAAACCTAAAATCTACACCCGTTTCAGAATCTGGATTTCCTATAACAATCTGAATTGCAAAATCGTAGCTGTATGGTTCATTTTTGAATGCTTCTAGCTTGCGTATATCCGCCTCAATATCCTCACCATACTTTTTCATTTCCACAACTAGAACATTTTGATCGTCACTGTTTCGCTTATGTATCAATATATCTGGAAGAACAGCGTAATCATTCTCCATATCAAGCTTACCTCTTAAATAGAGAAGCTGCTTTTTGTTACTAAAATGTCTGTTGTATTCACAGTCCACATCAAGATCAGCTGGTACTTTTTCACGAATGTATCGCGCAAAATGAAACATAACAGCACGCTCAGATACATCCAAATTTAACAGCACAGAATCATTTTCCAGAAGCTGCTTAATCGCATAATTAATAAATTCTTCGATTTGCTGTTTGTTCACTCAATTACCCAAAATGAAATTCTCACCACGCTGGCAAGGCACAAGCGAATTCATTTTATCGATACTCAACCGATGGATTTCCTGCAAGCAAGCCAGCCACACTGATATCTTCATCGACATCCGGCCAGTGAATGCCTTCACCATTGCCAAGCAATTCAAAATGCTGACGCGCATCGGTTGAGGCATTCAACAATCGTGGGAACCAGACCAAGGGCGTTGAGAGAACACGCCCATCCACCAGAGTGACGACCAATTCGGCATTGGTCAACGTAACAGCCTGTGCCAAAGGCTCAGCGTGCAGGATTAAAGAACTCATTCCAAGCCTCCTTGAAAAATTGTTCGCGCTCACGAACGATGCCGTGCAACTTGCTAAGCTCCTTGGCCGAGAATCCGGTGCTACTTGCCAGCAGCACCGGAGACAACCAGAATTTGGCTAAACTACGTGCAGACTGCACATGAATGTGTAACGGTTCTGAGCCTTCGTTAGCATAAAAGAAAAAGCGATATGCGCCTATTCTCAAAACCGTTGGCATGTTCGTTTAGCCTGCGATATTTTGCTGTCTGACGCGGATGTGAAGCTCACGTAACTGCTTCTCATCCACCTCGCTCGGCGCATGCGTCATCAGGCACTGCGCGCGCTGGGTCTTGGGGAAAGCGATAACGTCGCGGATGGATTCCGCGCCGGCCATCAGTGTCACCAGACGATCCAGGCCGAAGGCCAGGCCACCGTGCGGCGGCGCACCATATTGCAGGGCGTCGAGCAGGAAGCCGAATTTCTCCTGCGCTTCTTCCCTGGATATCTTCAGGGCGTCGAATACCTTGGACTGCACTTCCTGTTTATGGATACGGACGGAACCGCCACCGACTTCCCAGCCGTTGATGACCATGTCGTAAGCTTTGGACAGGCAGGCGCCGGGGTTGGTCGCCAGCAGGTCTTCATGACCGTCTTTCGGTGCGGTAAACGGGTGATGCAGCGCAACCCAGCGGTCGGCTTCTTCATCATGTTCGAACATGGGGAAATCCACCACCCACAGCGGTGCCCAAGCGCGGCCATCGACATGGCCTTTCTCATGGCCGACCTTGGCGCGCAAGGCACCGAGGGCTTCGTTGACCACTTTGGCCTTGTCGGCACCGAAGAAGACAATGTCGCCGTTCTGCGCGCCGGTGCGCTCGATAATGGCTTTCAATGCGGTTTCATGGATGTTCTTGACGATCGGGCTTTGCAGGCCTTCTTCGTTCAGCTTGGTGATGTCGTTGATCTTGATGTAGGCCAAACCCTTGGCGCCGTAGATCTTGACGAACTCGGTATAGGCATCGATTTCGCCGCGCGAGATCGCCGCGCCATTTGGCACGCGCAAGGCAGCCACGCGGCCGTTGGCCATGTTGGCAGCACCGGAGAACACCTTGAAATCGACATCCTTCATGACGTCAGTCAGCTCGGTGATTTCGAGCGTGACGCGCATGTCGGGCTTGTCGGAACCGTACTTGCTCATCGCCTCAGCGAATGGCATGCGCGGGAATGCGGCCGGCAGATCAACATCTTGAACATTCTTGAACATGCGACGAATCATCTCTTCGACGATGTTCATGATCTCTTCTTCACCTAGGAAGGAAGTCTCGATATCGACTTGGGTGAATTCCGGCTGGCGATCCGCGCGCAAATCTTCATCGCGGAAACACTTGGTGATTTGGAAGTAGCGATCAAAGCCAGAGACCATCAGCAGTTGCTTGAACAGCTGTGGTGACTGCGGCAAGGCGAAGAACTCGCCGTGATGCACGCGGGACGGCACCAGGTAGTCGCGCGCGCCTTCCGGTGTGGAACGGGTCAGCATCGGTGTTTCGACTTCGATGAAGCCGGCCGTGTCGAGATAATCGCGCAGGTTCTTGGAAACACGGTAGCGCAGCATCATGTTCTTCTGCATGGCCGGGCGACGCAAATCGATATAGCGGTGTTCCAGACGGACCATTTCAGACAGATTGTCATCATCCAGCATGAACGGTGGCGTCAGTGACGGATTCAACACCTCGATCTCGCTCGCCAGCATCTCGACTTCGCCGGTCGGGATATTGGGATTAACGGTACCCTCGGGACGCGCACGCACCTTGCAGGTGACCTTCAGCACGAACTCGTTACGTACGGTTTCTGCAATGGCAAAAGCTTCTGGCGTATCGGGATCAATCACGATTTGCGCCATGCCTTCACGGTCACGCAAGTCGATAAAAATCACGCCGCCATGGTCACGACGACGATGCGCCCATCCACACAAAGTTACGGTTTGGCCAATCAGGTCGCGGTTCAGATGTCCGCAGTAATGGGTACGCATATGCAAATTTCTTATGATGAAGTGTTAAAAGAGATTAAAAAGCAGGCAATTTTGGGCTAATTATCTAAACCTGCCCTCTGCTTGCCTGCGGCGATTATTGATCAGTGAAGCGCATTGACTCAGTGGCAGGCGCAATTTGCAGCGCAAGCTGCCGCGCTGGATTCTTCTGTCTTTTTCTCCGCTGGTTTGCTACCGCTATTCTTGAAATCGGTGGCATACCAGCCGCTACCGGTCAGCTGAAAACTTGGGGCAGATAACTGCTTGGCAAAAGTCGGTTTGCCGCATTCTGGGCAATCAGCCAGATTAGGTTCACTGATCTTGCGCATGACTTCTTTGCGGAAGCCACAGCTTGTGCATTGAAAATCATAGATAGGCATGTCGAAAAGCTCCGAGCATCAAAAGATTGAAATTATACCCGAGATGTATATAGCGATTAAAGACGAAATATCAATAGTTTACAGGTCAATAAACATATAAGTCAGCTATCTGCAGGAATGCAAGCGACTGGCATCTAGAAATCACGAATGATTGCCTAGATTTAATTCGATGATTTATTTCACTGAAATATTTCTCTTGCATTATATGACGGTCATAATATATGATGGCCATCATGAAAACATCAAGCGCCAAACAAAACTCGACCAGCCGCAAGGAAATTACGCACGCACGCATCGTAGAAACTGCTGCGAGGGCTATCCGCAGGAGTGGTTACGATGGAACAGGTGTTGCGGACATCATGAAAGAAGCTGGCCTCACCCACGGCGGATTTTATGCGCATTTTGCATCGCGTGATGCCATGTTGGCAGAGGCTGCAGATCGCGCTGCGGAAGATAGCATCAACCTGACGAAAAGAATATTCGCCGAAGCACCTCAAGGTCAGGCGCTGCAGGCTTTGTTGCACGCTTATCTATCGGATAAGCATATGGCTAACATAGAAACGGGCTGCGCTTTAGCCGCACTGGGTTCAGAAATGCCACGCCAGCCACATGAGGTGAGAAATGCTTCCACATGCCATATGAAAGAGATGATAGCGCTAGTTGAAGGTCAACTCTCTGGCCGAGAAAATGCGCGTGATGAGGCGCTTGTCATGCTATCAACGATGGTAGGAACACTGATGCTAGCCCGCGCGGTGGCAGACCCTGAACTTGGCGAAGCTATTCGCCAAGCAACTTTGAAGCACTACGCCGCCAAAGCCTGACAGATTTTAAGTCAGCCACTTTGGCTTTTTTTTGACCATTAATATGATAATCATCATATTAATTTAACGAAATGAGAGACAACATGAAAAGCAAAATCGCAATTGTGACAGGCGCATCATCCGGTATCGGCGAAGCTACTGCAGAGCTACTCGCAAACTCAGGCTATAAGGTTTATGGAACGAGCCGTAGGGGAGCACAAGGCGCTCAACGTTCATACCAGATGATCAAGATGGACGTGAATAGCGAAGAGTCGATTGAGGCTGCTTTAAAAGAAGTTATCCAAACCGAGGGGCGCATTGATCTTCTTGTAAACAATGCAGGTTTCGGTATAGCACCGGGCGGCGCCGAAGAGAGTTCTATTGAACAAAGCAAGATGCTATTTGATACCAACTTCTTTGGGATTGTCCGCATGACAAATGCGGTTGTGCCTCACATGAGAAAACAAGGTGCAGGACGCATCATCAATATCGGTTCGATACTTGGATTAATCCCTGCGCCATACATGGCAAGCTATGCTGCGACCAAACATGCGGTTGAAGGTTATTCGGAATCGCTGGACCACGAGCTACGCACAAGAGGTATTCGTGTTTCTGTGATTGAGCCGGCCTATACCAACACGCAATTTGAAGCCAACACCCAAGAAGTGGATGCCAAGCTCGATGAATATGCGACTGCACGAAAAGCACTCGCAAAAATAATGAAGGTGGCCGTAGCTGGCGGCGATGATCCCAAGGTTGTCGCCGAGGTTGTGTTGAAAGCAGCGAATGCAGCACATCCTAAGCTGCGATACGCCGCTGGAAAAATGGCATGCCGCTTGAGTTTTCTGAGAAGGTTTGCACCGGCGGCATTAGTCGATCAAGGCATACGCAAAGAAATGAGGCTAGATTTTCTCGAACAGATTGCTAGCCAAGCATAGAAGATCATCAAGCGTAGGTGATCGTGATGAAAGCATTCACTTTTTATCGACTCGCCGTTTTCAGCGCAATCTTGTCTCTATCATTGGCCAGCATCTTGATATTCTCCCCATCGCTGATGCTGACCGGCTGGGGGCTGGAATTAAGCACAGATGCTGGGTTGATGATGAAACGCATAGGTGCACTCTATGCAGGGATTGCTGTGATGTTTTTCCTGGCAAGAAATGCAGAACATTCGCCAACTCGTTCAGCACTCATTTATGGCTTTGCAACAGCGTGCATCATGTTGGCGGCTCTCGGCATGTATGAGTTTGCTCTGGGCCATGCTACGAGCGGCATGCTGATCAGCGTCTTTATTGAAGTTGCGCTTGTGCTCGCCTTTTTGTGCGTAAACGCAAGCAGGGCATAAGCCTTCAAGAGAGGAATGAATAATGAAAGCATTTGTCCTGAAAAGTTACGGAAAATCTGCGCAACTTGAGTTTTCAGATATTGCTCGTCCTACCATCAAGCCGAACGAAATTCTGGTGCGGGTACATGCTGTCGGTTTGAACCCGATTGATACCATGATTCCCAAAGGCACTTTCAAACCTATCATCAAGCTTCAACTGCCAGCGACGATGGGCAGTGATTTGGCAGGTATCGTGGTGGAAGTGGGCGGCATGGTGACCCGTTTCAAAGCGGGAGATGCCGTGTTTGCTAGCGTCTTCGACTTAGGCACGGGGTCGCTCGCTGAATTTGCTGTGGTGCCTGAGAGTGTTGCCGCGATGAAACCAGAGAATCTAGACTTCGTACAAGCCGCTTCCATTCCCATGGTCGGCCTCACATCCTGGCAAGCACTCAGAGAGCGCGCAAAACTCCAGCCCGGGCAAAAAGTATTCATCCCTGGTGGCTCCGGCGGCATTGGTACATTCGCAATCCAGCTCGCAAAACATTTCGGCGCCAAGGTCGGCACAACCACCAGCACTGGCAATGTAGAACTGGTTCGGCGCCTAGGAGCAGATGCAGTGGTGGATTATAAAAAGCAGGAGTTCGAGGATGTATTGCAAGGCTATGATGTGGTGTTAGGTAGCGTCAGAGGTGACTTAATCGAAAAATCACTAAAGATATTGAAACCCAATGGTGTCATCGTCTCACTCGTCGGCCCTCTGGATAAAGCCTTCGCTATCAGCAGAGGCATGAATTTCCTGATGAAGTTTGTGTTCGGTTTGATGAGTCGCAAGATCATTCGCCAAGCCAGAAAACGTAATATCGAATATTCATTCCTATTCGTACATCCTGACGGCCACCAGCTTGGGGAGATTGGCAGGCTTCTCGAAGAAGGGCACATTCTCCCGGTCATCGACAAGGCGTTCCCGTTTGAACAAACAAATGAAGCGCTTACCTATCTGGAAGAAGGCCGAGCTAAGGGTAAAGTAGTAGTAAAAATTATTTGAGCACTACTATTCAAACTACTACTGAAAGAAAAAGCCCCTAAACAGGGGCTTAATTTATTTCTTAAATCCGTAATTATCTTTAAAACGGAATATCGTCATCGAACTCATCGAAAGATGAGCCGCCTGCAGCTGGTTTTGCTGGTTTTGCTGGTTTTGCTGCTTGTGCTGACGGTGCTGAGGAAGATGCAGCTTGACGCGCTGGTGCCGAGCCCTGGTCTCTATCCTGGTCCTGATTCATATCATCATAACTGGCATTCGAACCGCCACCATCACGGCCACCGAGCATTTGCATCTGGTCGGCGATGATTTCCGTAGTGTACCGGTCCTGACCTTCCTTGGTTTGCCATTTACGCGTTTGCAAGCGACCCTCGACATAGACCGGACGGCCTTTTTTCAGGTATTCGCCGGCAATCTCCGCCAGCTTGCGGTACATGACGATGTTATGCCACTCCGTACGCTCCTGCTTCTGACCGCTTTTGTCCTTCCAGCTGTCTGTCGTTGCGATGCTGAAATTACATACGGCTTCGCCATTTGGCATATACCGCACTTCCGGGTCACGCCCGAGGTTGCCAACCAGAATTACCTTGTTCACTGATGCCATGATTTCTCCCTATATTCTCGCTAGTTCGCCGCGATGAGACGCAACACTTCCGCCTCATCATAACTCTGTTGCATATCAACTTTAAGTATAACCAAACCTTCATCCGGTAGTACTACCGCTTCCCGCACACCGGCTACCGCACCCAGTCGCGTAGACAGGTTTTTGGCAGCGGCTTTCGTCATTTCCTCGAGATGGTACATCTTACTCTTAACTGCCGGCGGTGTTTTCATGCTGAGTGCAACAAGCAGCCACATCGCCATCAACACGCTGCAGAATACAAAGACCGAGGCAAAGCCGTGATAATGCGACAGATAGCCACCCAAAACGCCACCAACAAAAATACCCAGTGATTGCGCCGTGTTGTAGACACCGATCGCCGTACCTTTGGATGCCGCCGGTGCCAGCTTGGAAATAATCGAAGGCAATGTCGCCTCCAGGATATTGAAGGCGATGAAATAGACTGAAAGCGAAATGATGATGCCCCAGAACGCATCGATGGAACCGGCGAACAGCATCTGCGCCGCCAGCATGATGGCAATCGCACCGACGAAGACCTGCTTCAGTTTGGCTTTCTTTTCACCATAGATAATGGCCGGCACCATCAAAGCAAAGGACAGCACCATGATCGGCAGATAAATCAGCCAGTGGTCGTTCTCGCTCATGCCACTGGTCTGCTTGATGGCAAAAGGCACGACGACGAACATGGCCATTTGTGCCGCATGCAGGGCAAAGATGCCAAAGTTGAGCCGCATCAGCTGCATGTCCTTCATCACATCCTTGAGCTTGTTCGGTGCGGCTTCCGCATCCGAGTGAAAGCGGCTGACGACAGGATCCGGCACCAGATATTTGACATCCAGTATCGCCAGCACCGCCAGTACACCGGTCAGCAGAAAAATGCCGGGGATGCCGATCCACTGATTCAGCGCTGGTCCGAGCACGAGGGAGACTGCAAAAGTGATGCCGATGGTGCCGCCTATCATGGCCATCGCCTTGGTACGGTGCTCTTCGCGCGTCAAATCCGCTACCAGAGCTGTAACCACGGCCGACACCGCTCCGGCGCCCTGAATCGCCCGGCCAATAATGACCGTGGTCAGGTCCGTGGCAAACGCCGCGATCAGGCTGCCAATGACCAGTAGCACCAGCCCGATGTAAATCATGCGTTTGCGGCCGAAGCGGTCCGAGGCCATGCCGAACGGCAGTTGGAACATGGCCTGTGTGAGGCCATAGGTGCCGAGCGCGAGCCCGATCAGCAGATGGTTTTCCCCGCCAGGCAGAGTCTCTGCATAGATGGAGAATATCGGCAGAATGAGGAACATGCCCAGCATGCGCAATCCGTAGATGGAAGCAAGGCTCATACTGGCCCGCACTTCAAGCGCGGACATACGTTCTGACTGAGGCATGGAAAATTGATTGAGTTGAGTGGTGAAAATTGCGTATATTATCAGGTTAGCTCACTGCTCGTCAGACACACATGGATTTCATACGCATTCGCGGTGCCCGCACCCACAACCTGAAAAATGTTTCGCTGGATCTGCCCCGCAACAAGATGATTGTGATCACCGGTCTTTCCGGTTCCGGCAAGTCATCACTGGCTTTCGATACGCTCTATGCTGAAGGCCAGCGCCGTTATGTCGAATCCCTTTCTGCCTATGCCCGCCAGTTTCTGGCACGCATGGACAAACCGGATGTCGACTTGATCGAAGGCCTTTCACCGGCAATCTCCATCGAACAGAAATCCACCTCGCACAACCCGCGCTCCACCGTCGGCACCGTCACCGAGATTCACGATTATCTGCGCCTGCTCTATGCACGTGCCGGCGATCCTGAATGCCCGGAACACGGCATCAAGCTCGAAGCGCAGACTGTGTCGCAGATGGTCGACAGCGTGCTGAGCCTGCCGGAAGAAACCAAACTCATGATCGTGGCGCCGGTGGTCAGCAATCGCAAGGGCGAGCAGGTCGATCTGTTTGAAGAGCTGAAAGCCCAAGGCTTTGTGCGTGTGCGCGTCGATGGCGAAACCTACGAACTGGATGCCGTACCCAAGCTGGCAAAAACCACCAAGCATAATGTCGAGGTCGTGGTTGACCGCTTGAAGGTACGCGCCGATATGAAGCAGCGCATTGCGGAATCCTTTGAAACCGCCCTGCGTCTGGCCGATGGCAAAGCACTCGCGGTGGAGATGGATAGCGGCAAGGAACACCTGTTCTCCGCCAAGTTCTCCTGCCCCGTATGTGACTACTCACTCGCGGAACTGGAACCGCGCCTGTTCTCGTTCAACAATCCGATGGGCGCCTGCCCCAAATGCGACGGCCTCGGCCAGATCAGTTTCTTCGACCCCAAGCGGGTGGTGGCTTTCCCGCACCTCTCGCTTGCCTCCGGTGCCATCAAGGGCTGGGACAAACGCAACCAGTTCTATTTCCAGATGCTGCAGAGCCTGGCAACACATTACGGCTTTGATCTGGAAACGGCATTCGAGGAACTGCCGGTACAAATCCAGCATGTGCTGCTGCATGGCAGCGGCAAGGAAACCATTGCCTTCAAATACCTGAACGAGCGTGGCTCCTCCTTCCAGAAAAGCCACACCTTCGAAGGTATCCTGAACAATCTGCAACGCCGTTATCACGAGACCGACTCCAGCACCGTGCGCGAGGAGCTGGCGAAATACCTAAATTCGCAGGCCTGCCCGGACTGCAGCGGCACACGTTTACGGCGCGAAGCGCGTCACGTCAAAGTCGGCGGCCGCAATATCCATGAGGTCTGCGAGATTCCGCTGAAGCAGGCACTTACTTTCTTTGAAACGTTGACACTGACCGGACAGAAACTGGCCATCGCCGACAAGATCGTCAAGGAGATCAGCAGCCGCCTCAAGTTCCTGACCAATGTCGGGCTGGAATACCTGTCGCTGTCGCGCTCGGCTGAAACCCTGTCCGGCGGCGAAGCACAACGCATTCGCCTTGCTTCCCAGATCGGCTCCGGCCTCACTGGCGTCATGTATGTGCTGGACGAGCCTTCCATCGGCCTGCACCAGCGCGACAACGACCGTCTGCTGGAAACCCTGATGCGCCTGCGCGACATCGGCAACACGGTAATCGTCGTCGAGCATGACCAGGACGCCATTCTGGCCGCGGATTATGTGGTCGACATCGGGCCTGGGGCGGGCGAACACGGCGGACAAATCGTCGCCGCAGGCACCCCTGCTGAAATCCAGGAAAGCAAGGACTCTCTCACCGGACAGTATCTGAGTGGCAAGAAAGCCATAGCAGTACCGAAGAAGCGCCATCAACCGGATCCCGCACGCTGGCTGACGATGACCGGCGCCAGCGGCAACAATCTGCAGAATGTCACGCTGAAACTGCCGGTCGGCCTGCTCACCTGCGTCACCGGTGTTTCCGGTTCCGGCAAATCGACGCTGATCAACGACACGCTGTATCGCGCTGTCGCCCAGCATCTGTATGGCAGCTCGACCGAACCGGCACCGCATGAGGAAATCGACGGTCTGGCCTTCTTCGACAAGGTCGTCGATGTCGATCAGAGCCCGATCGGCCGCACGCCACGCTCTAACCCGGCAACTTACACCGGCCTCTTCACACCGATACGCGAGCTGTTCGCCGGCGTGCCGGAATCGCGCGCACGCGGCTACGGCCCCGGCAGATACTCATTCAACGTCAAGGGCGGCCGCTGTGAAGCCTGCCAGGGTGACGGCGTAATCCGTGTCGAGATGCACTTCCTGCCCGATGTCTACGTGCCTTGTGACGTCTGCAAGGGCCATCGCTATAACCGCGAGACGCTGGAGATTCAGTACAAGGGCAAGAACATCCGCGAGATCCTGGAAATGACAGTGGAACAGGCGCGGGTATTTTTCGATGCCGTACCCGTCGTCGCTCGCAAGCTGCAGACCCTGCTGGACGTCGGCCTGGGCTATATCACGCTGGGGCAATCCGCCACCACCCTGTCCGGCGGCGAGGCGCAGCGCGTAAAGCTGGCATTGGAACTATCCAAACGCGACACCGGCCGCACACTCTACATTCTGGACGAACCGACGACGGGGCTGCACTTCGCCGATATTCAGCTGCTGCTCGACGTCATCCATCGCCTGCGTGACCATGGCAACACCATCGTCATCATCGAACACAATCTGGATGTAATCAAAACCGCGGACTGGATCGTCGACATGGGACCGGAAGGTGGCGACGGCGGTGGCATGGTAGTGGCAGAAGGCACGCCGGAAAAAGTGGCAGAAAACCCGAAAAGCTATACCGGAAAATATCTGAAGCCGATGCTATAAGGCTTCAGATACCAACCGCAAAACCTCAGAGCTTGTGAACAAATCTACTGCGCGGGCCGATTGCTGCGTTGCTCACTCGCTCACTCCTCGCCTATCCAGCTGATATGTCTCGTCGTTCGCTCGCTCGCGTCTTGCACTCGACCCTGCTCGCTACGATTCCTTCACAAGCTCTCAGAAGAAATAGGCGTAAGCAAAAATCCCCAGCATCAATAGGGCGAACACCAGCTTTACTGCCAGTGACAGCGCAAAACCAAGACCGGCGGCCATGCCGGCCTTGGTTGCACGAACGGCATCGCGGTGGGCCATCAACTCGCCGACCACTGCGCCAATAATCGTACCCAGAACAATCCCGATGACTCCGGCCGGCATGCCGAGCAAGGCGCCAACGATGGTGCCTATCAACGCCTGCCGGCTGGCGCCGACCGATTTGGTCGTCAGCAGAGAAGCGACAATATCAAAAATCCAGGCAATCAAGGCAAGCACCCCGATCACGACCATGGTCGTGACACTGACCAGAACGAAATCGTCGATCCAGGCCCCAAGCAGCAAGCCGGCGAACAGCAGCGGCACGCCGGGAAGTGCCGGCAATGCCATGCCGAGCACGCCGAGCACGATCAGCAACAACACCAACAGCCAGAGCCATTCCATCGATTAATCCCTCGTATCAGCGCGCATCATTTCGGCACCTCCACCAGACGCATGCGCGATTGTATGGTAGCCGTCTTGCGATTGAGGAAGCCGGTTGAACGGTGTTTATCGTAAAAACGCGGATTGGGAATCATCGCCGCCAGGCGCGCCGCCTGATAGCCGGACAGGTTGCGCGCACTGACGCCGTAATAATGGCGTGCGGCCGCTTCGGCCCCAAATACACCGTCACCCCATTCGATGACATTGAGATAGATTTCCAGTATGCGGCGCTTGCTCATCATCTTTTCCAGCATCAGCGTGATCACCGCTTCCTGCAATTTGCGCCAGGGCGTGCGCTGGGAAGACAGAAACAGGTTCTTGGCCAATTGCTGGCTGATGGTAGAACCGCCCGCTACCAGCCTGCCTTTTTTCAGATTCTTTTCGTAGGCCTGCTGAATGCCATCCCAATCGAAACCTTCATGCTGCGCAAACTTGGAATCCTCAGCGGCGACCACGGCACGTTTCAGATTGATCGAGATCTGCTGATAGTCTACCCATTGATGTTTGAGCCTTGCTTCAGGGCTTTCCTTTTGCAGCTGCTGCAGACGATCCCGCATGAACGCGGTCGAAGTAGGATTCTGATGCACCCAGTAACAGATGTGCAGAAATATCCAGAGCTGATAGAGCAGAATCAGTAACAACAGCGCAAGCAGACCGCGCAAGACCCAGGCCTTGATACCCATGAAAGTTATGTCCTGAATGCAGCGATGACCGGAGCGGTAAGCGGCCTGACACCACGCCATAGATAGAAGGATTCGGCCGCCTGTTCAACCAGCATACCCAAACCATCGGCCACCCGCGCCTGCTGTAAACGGGCGAATTTCATGAAAGGCGTTTCGCGTCCGTACATCATGTCGTAGGCCAGCGCACCTGGCGCAAAAATTCCGGCCGGCAAGGGCAGCTCACTGTCGCTTAGCCCCGCCGATGTCGCATTGATGACGATATCGAAAGCCTGCCCCTGCAGATCTTCGAAAGCCTGTGCCTGTACCGACACAAAACGGAAATCACCCCGTTCCTCGATCTTCTTGACCATGATCAGCGCCTTGTCCAGCGTCCGGTTACTGATAATCAGCAGGCCGGGATGCTGTTCAAGTATGGGATGCAACACGCCTTCCGCCGCGCCACCGGCACCAATCAGCAACACCCGCTTGCCCTGAATCGCAACCGCAAGATTGTGCTGAATATCGCGTACCAGCCCGACACCATCGGTGTTGTCACCAACCAGACCTTCGGCAGTAAACAACAAGGTATTCACAGCGCCGGCGTCGTTCGCGCGCTCGGTCAGGCGGTCTGCCAGCTGAAACGCCTCCAGCTTGAACGGCACCGTGACATTGGCGCCCTTGAAACCCGCCACCCGCATTTCGACAACGGTGCGTGCAAACCCGTCCAGCGGCGCCAGAATCTTTTCATAGCTGATATCCTGCGCCGTCTGGCTGGCGAATGCTGCGTGAATCTGCGGCGACCTGCTATGCTCGACCGGATGTCCGATGACTGCGTAGCGATCCGTCATGCGGCCGGCTTTCCGCTAAAAAGAGATGGCGAAGACATCAAATCAACCATGCGTCCACGGCAGGTTCGCGGCCTTCCAGCCATTGATCTTGCCACGCTGACCGCTACTGGCTTCCGCCTCGCCCTCGAAACCCTCCAACACGTTAAAGGCTTCGGTATAACCGGCAGCGGCAGCGGCCGTTGCTGCATGGTTGGATCGTCCGCCGGTACGGCAGATGAACATCACCAGAGCCTCCGGATCGATCTGCATTCTCAGTTGGCTGACAAAGTCCGGATTCGGCGCCCATTCCGGATAGAAGGCCCATTCGATATGCGCAGCATCGGGGATTCTGCCGACCAGATTGAGCTCGGCCCGGCTGCGTACATCTACCAGTTTCGAATTCGGTGCGAGTTGTAGCACCTGCTGTGCTTCACTCGGGGTCAGGGCGCCAGCATAAGGCAGCCCCTTCTCGACTGCACGTTGCCTCGCATGTTGCAAAATTCTGTTAAGTGTCTCCATGGCTGGCTCCTCAAAAATTCCCGGTCAAAATAAACGAATGAATGGCATGCATGGCAGATATTCACTCAAGTTAACGCCTGAATTATAGCCGTTTTCCCTACACCCCATCGAACGCACTATATTGGTGCAAACCGCCAGTTATGTGCACCAATATCAAACAGTATTCGGCTGTTCTCATTTATAACCTTCTGTGTGAAAATGAGAATATGTAATCTAAGCGATGGCACATTTCCTGCTAGTTACAAAATCTAAAAATATAGTTGCATCCTAGATTTTAATCATCCTTATCAATTGTTTTAGGAGAATCAAATGGCGGTCGCTGATGTAATGAAGATGGTAAAGGAAAACGACATCAAATTCGTCGATTTTCGTTTTACCGATACCAAGGGCAAGGAACAACACGTTACTGTGCCGGTTTCAGCATTCAATGAAGAAAAGTTCACCGAGGGCCACGCTTTCGACGGCTCTTCCATTTCCGGCTGGAAAGGCATTCAAGCATCCGACATGCAACTGATGCCGGATCCGGACACAGCCAATATCGATCCATTCATGGATGAGCCTACGCTGATCCTGACCTGTGACGTGGTTGATCCTACCGATGGCAAGGGTTACGACCGCTGCCCGCGCAGTCTGGCAAAACGTGCCGAAGCCTACCTGAAGTCCAGCGGACTCGGCGACACTGCCTATTTCGGCCCGGAACCGGAATTCTTCATTTTCGACTCCATCCAGTGGACCAACAGCATGCAGGGTTGCTCCGTCAAGATCAACTCGGAAGAAGGCGCCTGGGCATCCGGCGATAATTTCGAAGGCGGCAATACCGGCCACCGTCCAGGAGTAAAAGGCGGCTATTTCCCGGTTCCTCCGGTCGACTCCTTCCAGGACATCCGTTCCGCCATGTGCGTCGCACTCGAAGAAATGGGTGTTCCGGTCGAAGTGCACCACCATGAAGTAGCGACGGCCGGTCAATGTGAAATCGGTACCAAATTCAACACACTGACCCGCCGCGCTGACTGGACCCAAGTGCTGAAATACGTAGTACTCAATACAGCGCACGCCTATGGCAAGACTGCCACCTTCATGCCGAAGCCATTCTTTGGCGATAACGGTTCCGGCATGCACGTCCACCAATCCGTATGGAAAGACGGCAAGAACCTGTTCGCCGGTAACGGCTATGCCGGCCTGAGCGAATTTGCGCTGTACTATATCGGCGGTATCATCAAACACGCCCGCGCACTGAACGCCATCACCAATCCGGCTACCAACTCCTACAAACGTCTGGTGCCATACTACGAAGCCCCGGTAAAACTGGCTTACTCCGCCAAGAACCGTTCCGCAGCGATCCGCATCCCGTTCGTGCATGGCGACAAGGCACGTCGTGTCGAAGCCCGCTTCCCGGATCCTACCGCCAACCCATACCTGGCATTCAGTGCCCTGCTGATGGCCGGTCTGGATGGTGTGCAGAACAAGATCCATCCTGGCGAACCTGCAACCAAGGACCTCTACCATCTGCCACCGGAAGAAGATGCTCAAATCCCAACCGTCTGCTCCTCCCTCGAGCAGGCACTGGAAGCCCTGGACAAGGATCGCGAGTTCCTGACCCGTGGCGGCGTGTTCTCCGAAGACTGGATCAACAGTTACATCGATCTGAAGATGGAAGAAGTCAACAAGCTGCGCACGACCCCCCACCCGGTCGAGTTCGGCATGTACTACAGCTGCTAAGCTGTCGTATCGAAATAGCAAGGATGGTCTAATCGTCCGTACAAAAACGGCAGCGTAAGCTGCCGTTTTTTATTCCCGTGGATTTCCAGCCAATGCCGAACCTATGTAATAAAGCTAAAACCCTAATTCAAGCCACAGAATTTGACGCCAACTCAGAGGCAAAGCGGATTACATCGTGTGGAGAGAGTTACCTGCCAGGTGGAAATCATGATTCCGTAAATCTCCTGATTTTTCTCTGTGAACTCTGTGAACTCTGTGAGCTCTATGGCTAACCAGGTTTTTCAGGATAAAGAGTGTGCGGGTCAACGCAGCATCGTTTCTACTCGTTGCCTTAGCACCATGTCTCCACTACACTCCATCTTATGGAATCAGCTCACATGAAAAAATCACTTTCATTACTTACACTTGGCTATGCCTTGCTGGCACTGTCGCCAATCGCCGTGGCGGACATCTACAAAGTCATTGATGAAGATGGTCGTGTAACCTATACCAACGTGCCCGTTAAGGGTGCAAAAAAACTGGACATCGACCCGCCGCCCACTAATGGTGCATCGGCTCCAAGCCGCGAGGTTAAAACACCCACGCCATCCAGTTTCCCCCGTGTAGACAAACAAACGCAAAACCAGCGCGACAACACACGCAAACAGATCCTGCAAACCGAACTGGAAACAGAGAAAAAGGCACTGGAAGAAGCGAAAAAAGCCTATGAAGAAGGTGCCTCCAAGCCTGAAGTTTACAGGGGAGCTGACGGCAAGACTTACCGCAATGTCGCCAAGTTCGAAGAAAAGATGAAGCAGTTGCAAGCCAATGTGGACGCCCATGAGAAGAACATCCAACTGCTGCAAAAAGAGCTGGACGCGCTCAATTAAAATTTTTGCAAATCTACTCACCCATGGCCTGGCTTTTGCTTAGCCTAAGCTGCCATGGATCAAACCACCCCACCATCATTTGCCGGACTGGAACATTTAGCCACTGCCGTCATCCTGCTCGATAAGCAGCGTGATGTCGTTTACGCCAACCCGGGCGCCGAAGTGGTCTTTGCACTCAGCGCAAAGCAGATAAAGGGGCTGAATATCTCGCAGGTATTCCCCGATTGTGAAATCCTGCATAGCGCCCTGGAAAACGCGATCAAGAATCACAGCCCGTTCCGTGAGCACGAATTCGTTATTACTACGTTGCGGCAAAATTCTCTGGCAGTGACCTGCACCGTGACGCCGGTAGAACTGGCGCCAGCCTGCCTGGTGCTTGAGTTCCAGCAGATGGACCAGCAACTACGTATCGCGCGTGAGGAACGCATGCTGATTCAGCAGCAGGCCAATGCCGAACTTCTTCGCAATCTGGCGCATGAAATTCGCAACCCGCTGGGCGGTCTGCGTGGCGCGGCGCAACTGCTCGAACACGAGTTACCGCAGGTCAGCCTGCGCGAATACACACAGGTCATCATCAAGGAAGCCGACCGCCTGCAATCTCTGATGGATCGCCTGCTGGTGCCGCACCGCGTACCGAAATACGAGCCGACCAACATCCATGAAGTCCTGGAACGCGTACGCAGCCTGCTGCTGGCCGAATCGCCCAAGGGCATCGTCATCAAGCGTGATTACGATATCAGCCTGCCGGAACTGATCGGCGACCGCGAAAAACTGATACAGGCCGTACTCAACATCGCCAGAAACGCGGCGCAGGCCATGCAAAAACAGCCGCAGGAGTTGGGGGCGCCAAGCGAAATCATCCTGCGCACACGAGCCGAGCGTCAAGTCACACTGTCCAGAAAACGCTATCGCGTCGCCATCAAGCTGCAAATTATTGATAATGGCCCCGGCATTCCGCCGGAGATTCGTGACCGTATCTTCTTCCCGCTGGTTTCCGGCACAGAAGGTGGGTCAGGGCTGGGCCTGACATTGGCACAGACATTCATTACCCAACATCACGGCATGATCGAATGCGAAAGCAGACCCGGTCACACCTGTTTTACCATCCTGCTCCCGATAGAGAGCTCTGCCATGAACAGCATACTGCCACGGCAATAAACACGTATCAGGAATGAATCATATGAAACCGATCTGGATAATTGACGACGACAAATCGATACGCTGGGTATTCGAAAAGGCACTGGCGCGCACGGACATGGAGTTCAAGACCTACTCCTCCGTACCGGAAGCACTGAACGCTCTGAACCGCGAAGAGCCGCAGGTTGTCGTCAGCGACATCCGCATGCCCAACGGCTCCGGTCTGGATTTCCTGCAGGAGATCAGGCAGCGCCTGCCCGATGTGCCGGTCATCATCATGACAGCTTATTCGGATCTGGAGAGTGCAGTCGCAGCCTTTCAGGGCGGCGCCTTTGAATACCTGGCCAAGCCGTTTGATGTCGATCAGGCCATCGATATCATCCGCCGCGCTGTCGAAGAGAGCATGCGCCAGGCGACAGAGGTCGTGACGCTGGAGGAATCGCCGGAAATTATCGGTCAGGCACCCGCCATGCAGGAAGTATTCCGCGCCATTGGCCGCCTCAGCCGTTCCCATGCCACGGTGCTGATCAACGGCGAATCCGGTACCGGCAAGGAGCTGGTTGCCAGCGCACTGCATCGCCACAGCCCGCGTGCAGAAAAACCATTCATCGCCATCAACACTGCCGCCATCCCCAAGGACTTGCTCGAATCTGAACTTTTTGGCCACGAACGCGGTGCGTTCACCGGCGCTCAGGCAGCACGACGCGGCCGTTTCGAGCAGGCCGATGGCGGTACTTTGTTTCTCGATGAAATCGGCGACATGCCCTCCGACCTGCAGACACGTTTGTTACGCGTCCTTTGTGACGGCCAGTTCTACCGTGTCGGTGGCCATCAGCCGGTCAAGGTCAATGTACGCATCATTGCCGCCACCCATCAGGATCTGGAAGAGCGCGTGAAACTGGGACTGTTCCGCGAAGACCTGTTCCACCGCCTCAATGTCATTCGGCTACGCCTGCCGCCACTGCGCGAACGCCGCGAGGACATTCCATTGCTGGTCAAACACTTCCTGCAGCAAAGCGCGCGCGAACTGGGCGTGGATACCAAGATCCCATCCGCCGCCACGCTAGCCTACCTGACCAACATGAACTGGAGCGGCAACGTCCGCCAACTGGAAAATATCTGCCACTGGCTCACCGTGATGGCCCCTGGACAGAATATCGATGTTGCCGATCTGCCGCCGGAATTGAAGGAGGATTCTGCAAAACCGCAAACCACCAGCAACTGGCGCGAGGCACTGGCGCTGGATGTGATCGACGCGCTGAACCGTGGAGAACAGGATATCCTCGACAACCGGGCCAAAGACTTCGAACGCATCCTCATCACCAAAGCTTTACAGCACACCGGCGGACGCCGTATTGAAGCTGCACACCAGCTCGGCATCGGCCGCAATACTTTGACCAGGAAGATTCAGGAACTGGGGATAGACGAGTAGTCTTGAAAATAATTAGCCACAGAGAACACAGAGTTCACAGAGAAAATACAATCCGGCGACAACCACAATCTTGCTCACTACCACGCACGCTGTAGCCGCGTAGCGTGGGCAACTTGTTGCCCACGCGGACAGCCCGGATGTTTCATGAATTCGCGTGATAATCGCGCAGGATATTGGTTTTCCGGTGCTTGTTAGGAAAAGTGCTGGAGAATCAAGGACCAAGCGAGGGCGCGTGAAATTTATGAAATATTCGGGTTAAAAGACTTATTTTTTAGGTCGCGATAAAAGTTTTCGTGGGTGCCGTGAGCAATCAGAATAATTTGATCATTAGCACTATCTGCCATGTAGGCTAGCAAAAGCTGTTGCTGATTATGATTGTATTTGTAAACACGCACGCCAACCAAATCCCCTTTTTTAGCTTCGCCAGCAAGTGGATTGCTGGCAATCGCTTTGACTGCCTGATTTAGCGATTGTTTTTCATTGTGATGTAGTCTCTTGATGTTTCGCTCGAATCGGGGCGTAAATTGAATTTTCATTCAAATGTATACTCTTTAAGCATTCCTGCCTTTACTTCTTCCATGCTGACCAGCACATCTACAATCATACTAACTGGCAGGTCTGGGTTGTCTTCAGCAGCTTTGCCTAATTTCGCCCAATACTCAATTTGTTTAGTCACCGAGCGTTGCATTGCAGCAGCATATGGCTTAGCGGACGCAACAAGTTCTTCTGAAATTTTGATAGCAGTAGACATAATAAATCTCCTTAATCAGGTTTACATAATAATGCCAAAAGTTGCAATATGCAACCAACATAACCCTTAAAGAAACCTGTCGCTTAAAACGATAAACTGCGAAGCATACCAGCGCCGATTCGATCACTAAAACATAGGGTCGAGGCAGATTCAAAATTTTTAGAAGCGCGATTCAACCGTTAATAATTGTATCTGACGCTATTTTCGCCCCTTATATACTTCTTTTCTGTGACCAAATCGCAACACAAGTATCCGTAATATATGGTCTTCAATCTTAACAATAATACGATAGTCGCCCACGCGATACTTCCAGAATTCACCGAGCTCCGAACCAATCAGCGCAGCACCAACGCTACGCGGGTCCTGCATAGCAGCTATTCTGTCTTGTAGAAAATCAACAAGCCCCAAAGCAGCCTGCCGATCAAGTTTTCTCAACTCTTTTAATGCCCGCTCTTCAAACTCAATCTTCCAACTCAAGCTGTGCTCTCACATCTTCGATAGTAAAGGTTTTTGATTTACCTACATGCAAATCTTTGAGCCGACTCTCAGCCAGATAAATATCTTCAAGGTCATCAAGATATTCCAAAATAGCCTCACGCGCATAAAAAGTCTTACTTCTGCCAGTCGTAGCTGCCAGGGCTGCCAGTCGACTCTCGATCTCTTCTGGCAATCTGATTGCTAACATGATGCCCTCCTTAACGTTGCTATACACATATAGCATTATAGCCATATATATGTTCTTGCATGAACTGATCAATCAGTCATTTGTGCTTAGGGCACGAATCACATCCCCTTTTGTTATGTTGAAATTGTTAAGTGGCTGCTTTAACGGGACACATGAAACGCGACGTTTCAAATTGAATATCACAAAACCAGGAAATTATAATCGTGTCTCCATTCTCCTGCTCGAAGCATTGGCGGTGGATGTGATCGATGCGCAGAATCGCGGAGAACAGGATATCCTCGATAATCGAGCCAAGGATTTCGAACGCATCCTCATCACCAAGGCGTTACAGCACACCGGCGGACGCCGTATTGAAGCTGCACACCAGCTCGGCATCGGCCGCAACACGCTGACCAGGAAGATTCAGGAACTGGGGATAGACGGATAAACTTAAATACGATTAGCCACAGAGGGCACAGAGAAAACCAATCGTGCATTGGTCGGAATTTGCGCGCATTAGTCTGCCATACCGCAGCACTCACAACGATTTGACACAAGAATAATGGCGCACAATAATATGCTTTTATTTGTGTTATTCTTTCACCATGACTATTGCCCAGAAAATATATGCCGAGACCACAGTCAGCATGACTGATCTGAGACGCGACCCCAAAACGGTGATGGAAATCGTCAACGATTTGCCAATCGCTGTTCTTAACCATAACAAGCCGGCCGCCTACCTGCTTTCTGCCAAAGCCTATGAAGCACTCCTGGAAAAAATCGACAATATAGAGCTGATTGAAGTCGTCAAGCAACGACGCGGGGGAAAAACAGTAAAGGTTGCGCTTGAAGATCTATAGCCTTGAAGATCTATAGCCTTGAAGATCTATAGCATAGAATTTCATGTCGAAGCATTAAAAGAATGGAAACGTCTCGATCATTCCATTCAAGCCCAGTTCAAAAAGCAATTGGAAAAAAGAGTTTCAAATCCGCGCGTTCCGTCAGCAAAACTCCATGCCGGATTGGATAATTTTTACAAAATCAAACTGTGCTCCATTGGTTACCGGCTGGTATATGAAATCATCGAACAACGCCTTGTCATTATCGTCATTGCTATTGGCCGGCGCGATCACAATCAAGCCTATTTAAAGGCTGAAAAACGGAAATAATTTATCCCATGCAATTGAAACATCAGCCTGCGGACTCCGCATCGAAGCTGCACACCAGCTCGGCATCGGCCGCAACACGCTGACCAGGAAGATTCAGGAACTGGGGATAGACGGATAAACTTAAATACGATTAGCCACAGAGGGCACAGAGAAAACCAACCCGAGATAATGGAGCCCGTCTTGCATTCGTGCATGGCGGCTATCTGGATGCATCATTACTTGATCTCAAAGCCACTCTTGGATTAAGCACGTGCCGATTGATGAAAAACACGGATACGGGGTGCAATTTTTTCCTGCAAGTTGCGCATTGCTATTCGCATGTCATACTCAGCCTGCAGGTTTAGCCAAAAACGTGGTTCCATCCCGAAAAACAAGCCTAATCGTAAAGCAGTATCAGCTGTAATTGGACGAGTGCCGTGCACAATCTCACTAATACGGCTAGGGGACACGTCAATGTCGGCTGCCAGTTGGCGAGCCGATATGCTCATCGGCTTCATAAAATCTTCCAACAAGATTTCACCGGGGTGAATTTCATCAAGTAATTCGGCCATATCAACTCCTAGTGGTAATCCACGATTTCAACTTGGTGCGCACCATCTACACGCCAGATAAAACACAAACGCCACTGGTCATTGACGCGGATACTGTGCTGACCTGCACGGTCGTCCTTAAGTGCTTCAAGTTTATTGCCAGGCGGTATTCGCAAGCTGGCTGATTCGGTGGCGGCATGCAACTGCAACAGCTTGCGCCGTGCTACCCGTTCGATGTTCTTGAATCTGGGAATGGCTTGGCTGTGGAATAAATCCTCAGTTTCAGCGCATGCAAACGAATGAATCATCAGCTATGATGTTCCGTAATAAAGAACCTGTCAAGTAGAAATTTGGGCTTGACCGAAGCAATAGCCTTCAGGAGATACTCGACAACCGGGCCAATGACTTCGAGCGCATCCTCATCACCAAAGCGCTACAACATACAGGTGGACGCCGCATCGAAGCGGCGCACCAGCTCGGCATTGGCCGCAACACGCTGACCAGGAAGATTCTGGAACTGGGAATAGACAGATAGCTGTGAGAAACGAATTTGCCACAGAGAACACAGAGTTCACAGAGAAAAGCAAGCCGAGAAATTGGGGCAAGTCTTGCATTCAAGCATGGCGGCAACTTGCATGCATCATTACCAGACCTGACCCAGTCAGCCAGCTGACTGCAGCTGTATATAGACTGTAGATGTTATGGCTTGAATAAAGTCCAGTAGACGCGACCCGATCTGGCAGTTAGCCGATTCTACGGAAGCGGCTGTCACATCAAATTCAATTACATCTGAAAGTCATATCGCGACGGCCTGCCGTCGGATTTTCTTCCTTGCTGATAACACTGTAGCCATTGGGGCAGGTTTTCATGGCTTTATTATTGCAACTCGCCCAATCTTCCACCATGCCGCTGCAGGTCGTGAAATAAATCGGCTCTTTCACATCGATTCTTTTTACCGGCTGCAATTCCCCCCGCTGCAGTTGCGCACAGCCTGCCAGGGCAAAGGCAGTCATCATCATCACAATTAATTTCATTATTTTCTTTCAGCAGGTTTAAATAAAAATGGGGCAGCCAGCTAGCTGACTATGCATTATTTGCATTGTATTCTTAGTGTTCTACCCTGAATCACCAGATTTTCTTCTTTGCTCAGTATCTCATAGCCTTGTGGGCATGCCTTGACTGCCGCTTTATTGCAATCTACCCAGGTCTTGTAACCACCACTACAAGTCAGCTCGATGCCCTGCTGCTTGCCGGATGATTCCAGATCAGGTTTTGAGCTCAATGGGCCGGACGCGCAGCCAGCCAAAAAGGCCGTTGTTACCAGAATGCCAAACAGTTTCATGTTGATCCTTATCAATTAAGTGAATTAATCACGCTAATAAAAAACGGCACCCGAAGGTGCCGTTTTAACTATCGATTCAACTAAGGTAAATCTTAGAAGAACAGGATAGCACCCAGAGCGATAGTCTTGGCATCGCCGTTTACACCACGTACGTTACCGATGTTGTCATAGTCGGTATCGGTGTACTCAGCTACCAGGTTCAGACTCTTGGTCAGAGGGTGGTAAGCACCAACGATCCAGGATTCGTTCTCGAAGTCACCAGCACCGGCTTTACCGTCGATATTGCTGATACCCCAGGACAGACCCAGCTTAGTACCAACACCAGGAATAGTGTATGTACCTTGGATATAACCGCCGTCAACGTTTTGATCAGATGCTGTGATCAGCAGACCGGATAATGGCAGGTTACCGGAAGCAACAGCCGGTACACCCATGCCCTTACCATCGTAGTAGTAACCGACCAGACCGAAGTCAGCAACGGAAATCTTACCGCCGATTTCCCAAGCGCGAGCACGCTCTTCATCATGAAGAACACCTACGCCGCCGTTGTCAACCTTCTGAGTCAGGAAACCGCCCCAGACTTTACCAGCAACATCGCCAGCCCACTCGTAAGAAACCTTACCGTCGAAGCCGAGGTCACTGTTATCAGTGTTGCCCCATGGCTGGCGAGCAGCAACTGCGAAGCTGAAGCCGTTCCAGTTTGGAGACATGTAAGCGATTTGACCAACCCAGTCAGCGTACAGGTAACCGGAACCGATACGGCCCAGTGTGGAGTTACCGTTACCGCCTGCGCCAGTACCAACACCCAGCAGAGTCATATCAGACAGGATAGCGTCGGAACCGAAGATGCCCAGATCACGACCAGCCTTGATAGTACCCCAGGAAGCATCACCGAAAGTCATGTATGCTTGACGAATGTTGATGCTATTGCCGCCAGCGCCGTTTGCGCCGTAAACGTTAGCAGTACCGAAACCATTGGTGCTGTCAACGCCAGTGAAGAATGTGAACTGGAACGCGATGTCCAGATCGTTTTGACGGGTCTTACCACCTACACCCAGAGCAGCTGGCAACAGGCCGGTGCTGATGGTGTTGGAGTTTTCGGAGCCTGGCAGGCCATCAGCCGTATCCAGAGCGCCACCGTAACGTGTGTTGGTGTAGTAAGCATTAACGTTACCACCGATATCGATGGTCCAGTCGCCTGCTGGAATGGTGATACCAGCGTTAGCGGCTGTAGCGCCGAATGCCATGACGGCACCGGCAACTGCCATACCTAATTTCTTATTCATAATTATCTCCTGTTGCGTTTATTTAGCTGTTATCAGTCTGTTTTCACAAACCCGATAACAGAGTTCGCGAACTCCCCTTGCGGAAAGGTGTAACTAGTATGCCAAAGCCGAAGCGGGCATCGCAACAAAATGCTGTGTTTTTGTGACGCTTTTCGCAACTTTGTTGTTTTTTTGCAACATAGATTATTTATTTGCTTTCAGATTAACTTGCAATCTATTGATTCTATTAAGAGTAATACCATTATCAAATTTCACTTGCTTTTGCATTACCCCCCGTTTCCAACAATCCATTATCAGAAAACCTGCTGATAGCGGATTCATATACTTTAGCGGTTGAGTTGCAGCTTGCGATAGTTTCTTATATTGTGTTTCATGTAACATTAAAGGAGATTAATATGGCAACAGCGCACGTAAATACGCGAGTGCAGAAGCATCGTGCCGCTCTGCGTAAAGCTGGATTGCGGCCCGTGCAGATCTGGGTACCGGATACCCGACGGCCCGACTTCGCAGATGAGTGCCGCCGACAGTCTCGACTGGCTGCGCAAGCTGATTTGACTGATGCGGACGTGCGCCAGCTCATGGACGAAGCCTTGGCCGACATGGACGGCTGGGCAGAATAATGAGGGGTGACTTTGTAACCATTGCCTCGCAAGGCGACTTCGGCAAGCCCAGGCCAGCCTTGGTCATTCAAGCCGACCAATTCAGCGAAACCGCCAGCATTACAGTGCTGCCCGTCACCAGCGCACTTGTTGCGGCGCCACTGCTACGTGTCTCCCTGCAGCCGGATGCGGTAAACGGCTTGCAGACACCCTCTCAGGTTATGGTGGACAAAGCCATCACCATCAAACGCGACAAGCTGGGCCAGACCTTCGGGCGCATAGATAGCACCACCATGCTCGAGGTCGAGCGTTGCCTGGCCGTATTTTTGGGTATTGCAAAATGAGCGCCATAGACAATCGGCGCTATCAGATTCACTGCCAGGGAAGCACTGATTAGAGTTTATCCGTAAATTATAAAATCAGCACCTCCCTAAAAATCATCCTAAAAACCTCAGTTGAACGCGCCCGCAAGCGGGCGCGTAGCGAGCTCACCTTCCGGGTGAGCGTGAACGGAGGCAGCAACGTCAGTATCCATGCGACTTTGCGAAGGCCAAGGAGCGGTCAACTAAGGTTTTTAGGATCATACATATTGCATACCGGGATTTGTGTATATACAATTAAAGATATACACAATGATAGTGAGGTGAAATATGGACGCCAAAATTTTCCAATCCGGCAACAGTCAAGCGGTGAGAATTCCAAAAGAGTTCCGGTTTGATGTGTCAGAAGTTGAAATCTTCAAACGTGGCGACGAGGTCATTTTAAAGCCTAAACCTAAAAATCTAGGCGTGGCATTCAAGCTTTTCGGTGAAATGCCATCTGACTTTATGCAAAGCGGTCGCGAAGACGCTATTCCTCAAGATAGAGAGGCTTTTTAACCGTGTATATGCTTGATACCAATATCTGCATCTATATCATCAAGAAGCAACCTGATACGGTTTTGAAAAGGTTCGAGCAGTTGCCTGTCGGATCACTTGCAATATCACTTGTGACTTATGGTGAGCTTGAATATGGTGCACTGAGAAGCAATAACAGCGATAAGGCTTTAAGCATTCTTGAAGAACTGGTGAATTATATTCCTGTGCTACCTGCCGGGCGCGATGTCGCAAAACACTATGCTGATATCAGAGCCAAACTCACAGTCAAAGGCACACTGATTGGCAACAATGATCTCTGGATTGCCGCGCATGCCAGATCGCTCGGATACACTCTTGTCAGCAACAATATCAAGGAATTTAATCGCGTCGAAAACCTCGAATTGGAAAACTGGGTGTAATCCAACCTAAAGAGGCTTTCAATCACGAAACAACCGCTGCCGTTTGCCACCGCTGTTACAGCAATTGCTCCTCAATGGCAAACAATCTGCGGTATTCTCGTATCGCAAACCGGTCGGTCATGCCGGCGATGTAATCGGCCACGGCGCGGGGCTGATCAGTTTCAGCGTAGGCGCGGAACTCATCCGGCAGCAGACCCGGATCTTCGATGAACACATTGAACAATTCACGGATGATGAGACGTGCCTTGGCGCTCATGCGATTGACCCGGTAATGCTGGTATAGCTGGCCTCGCAGAAAACGCTTCAACTCCAGTTGCTGCTTTTGCATGCCGTCACTGAATGTGATCAAGGGGGGTAACTGACGCACTTCATCCACACTTTGCGGATTGGCGGCAGCAATCAGCCGGCTGCTGTGCTGACAAAGATCGACCACCTGCGCATTGATCATGCGGCGTACCGTTTCATGAATCAACCGCCGCCCTTCGAGGGCAGGATAAAGCTTTTTGACCAGTTGCAGGTGCCCGGAGAATATCTGCACCCCGGATAACTGCTCCAGCGTAATCAAGCCGGAGCGCAAACCGTCATCGACATCATGATTGTTATAGGCGATCTCGTCGGCGAGGTTGGTGACCTGCGCTTCCAATGAGGGCTGCTGCTTTTTCAGAAAGCGCTCGCCGACATCGCCAAGTGATTTTGCGTTCTTGACGGAACAATGTTTGAGGATACCCTCGCGCATCTCGTAACTGAGGTTGAGGCCGTCGAATTCGGCGTAACGCTGTTCAAGGTAATCGACCACGCGCAGTGACTGCAGGTTGTGCTCGAAGCCGCCGTGATCCTTCATGCAGTCATTGAGCGCATCCTGCCCGGCGTGGCCGAACGGCGTGTGGCCGAGGTCATGCGCGAGGGCGATGCCTTCCACCAGGTCTTCCTGCAATTGCAGATTGCGGGCAATGGCGCGCGCGATCTGCGCGACCTCAAGACTATGGGTCAACCGTGTGCGAAAAAGATCACCCTCGTGATTAACGAAGACCTGGGTCTTGTATTCCAGACGGCGGAAAGCGCTGGAATGAATGATGCGGTCGCGATCACGCTGAAACTGGTTGCGGCCATAGGGCGCCGGCTCCTTATGTGCGCGGCCACGGCTCCGTTCCGGATTGGCCGCGTAAATGGCGAGTTCAGCCATGCGTAGTAGAGGCCAAGGTCTGTTTCAGCAAATCGGCATCATAATCGCTGGTCAGTACCGATTTACCTATGCCTTGCTGCAATACCAGCCGGATCTTGCCATCGACCACTTTCTTGTCCAGCCCCATGAGATCGAGATAGCGCTCCACACCAAGGTCAGGTGCATCTACCGGCAAGCGGGCGGCAACGAACAGCTTGCGAATACGCTGAACTTCTTCTTCGCTGAGCCAGCCAAGGCGACGTGAAAGATCAGCCGCCAGCATGGTACCGGCAGCGACCGCCTCGCCATGCAGCCAGACGCCATAGCCCATGGCGTTCTCGATTGCATGGCCGAAAGTATGGCCGAGATTGAGCAAGGCACGCTCGCCGCTCTCCCGCTCATCGGCGGCTACGACTTCCGCCTTGTTCTGGCAGGAACGGTAAATGGCATAACTCATTGCGGACGGTTCGAGCGTATTGAGTTTGTCGATATTGCGCTCTATCCATTCAAAAAAATCGTAATCGCGAATCAACCCATACTTGATGACTTCCGCCATGCCTGCAGCCAGCTCAGCTTGCGGCAAGGTGTTCAGTGTGGCGATATCCGCCAGCACAACCTGCGGCTGATAAAAGGCGCCTATCATGTTCTTGCCCAGCGGATGATTGATGCCGGTCTTGCCGCCAACCGAGGAATCCACCTGTGAAAGCAGGGTGGTCGGCACCTGGATGAACGGCACGCCGCGCAGATAGGTGGCCGCAGCATAACCAGTCAGATCACCGATGACGCCGCCGCCCAGCGCGATCAGTGTCGTCGTACGCTCGCAGCGGTTTTGCAGCAGGGCATCATAGATCTGATTGAGCGTATCGCTGTTCTTGTAGGCCTCGCCATCCGGCAGGATGATGGGAATCACACTGACGCCGGCATCCCTCAAGGGCTGCGCGATACTCTCAAGATACAAGGGAGCAACGGTGGTGTTTGTGACAATAGCCACCTGCTTGCGCTTGAGGTGCGGCAGGATGAGTTCCGGTTGCGCCAGAAGATTGGTGCCGATATGAATCGGGTAACTTCTGTCACCCAGTGCTACGTTAAGAGTCTGCATTTGTTGTATGTGGTTTTGACTGTGATTGCTGTTCCGTTTGTGGCTCTTTTTGCGCCTGGGTTTGAACCTTATCCCGGCCATGGGCCTGAGTCTGATTCAATCTCTTTTCTATCTCATGGACGATAGTACCAACCGCCTGCCCGCCCGTGTCGACAATGATAGTAGCCACTTCCTGATAAAGCGGGTCTCTCTGTTCGAACAACTGTTCAAGTTTCTGCCGCGGATTGTCAGTTTGCAACAACGGCCGGTTCTTGTCGTTGCGCGTCCGCTGCCATAGCTCATTAACATTGGCGCGCAGATACACCACGGTGCCATGGTTTTTCAGGATCTCCCGGTTTTCCGGCAGCAAAACCGCACCGCCCCCGGTAGCCAGCACAATGTTACCGGCGTGCGCCAGCTCTTCAATAACCGCCGACTCCCGGCGACGGAAACCGGCTTCGCCTTCCAGTTCAAAGATCAACGGAATATTGACGCCGGTGCGGCGCTCGATCTCGTGATCCGAGTCGTAAAACTCCTTGTTGAGGTGCTTGGCCACCAGACGGCCGACCGTGGTCTTCCCCGCCCCCATCAAGCCGACAAAAAATATGTTGCCCACAATAAAAAATACCTACCAGTAGATGGTAGGTATTTTAAGGGATTAATGCCTTGCTGTCAGATTATGACGCCAGACACATGCCATCAACGCAAGCTCAGATTTTCATCCAGCACTCTGGGCGTGATGAAGATCAACAGTTCGGTCTTGTCATCTGTCCTGCTGGTGCGCTTGAACAAATGTCCGAGAACCGGCAGATTGCCGAAGAAAGGCACCTTGTCGACATCAGTCCGTTGCGTCTGTTCATAAATCCCACCCAACACTGCGGTCTCACCATTGGCTACCAGAACCTGGGTTTCCACACGCTGAGTTTCGATTGATGGCACACCTGCAAATATTGCACCAACCCGGTCCTTCTTGACCAGCAGATCCATGATGATCTTGTCATCCGGCGTAATCTGCGGCGTCACATCCAGACTCAGGGTGGCTTCCTTGAACTGGATACTAGTCGCACCACTGCTGGTGGCCGCCTGATATGGTATCTCGGTACCCTGCTCGATTCTGGCTTTCTGCTGGTTAGCCGTCGTAACACGCGGGCTGGATACCACCTTGCCGCGCTGGTCGGTTTCCATCGCAGAGAGTTCCAGATTCAGCAGGAAGCCAGCTGGCAGGCGGAACAGACTGAACGCAAAGTTACCGAACGCATTGGCCACCGGCAGATTGGACATCAGATCAGGCCGACCATCCGAACTCACGCCGAAGATACGCGCATCAGTGCCCACAGCAGTAGCCGGCATTTGCGTACCCATATGGTTACCCATGGTCGCTGTGCCATCTGCCGCAATTTCAGTAAAGCGGTTGCCTATGGTTCCGCTGGTCACCAAACGGTTCTGACCGGGAGTGCCCAACTGGTTAATACCAAAACGGGCACCCAGCGTCTTGCTGAAACCTTCATCGGCAATCACCAGACGGGATTCGATCATGACCTGCTTGACCGGAATGTCCGTCTTGTTGATGATGCTTTGCACGTTTTCCAAATGGCGCGGGGTATCCTGCACAAACACCGTATTGGTTCTGGTATCCACCACGGCACTGCCGCGTTTGGAAAGAATCTTCTGTTTTTCGTCACTGATCAGATTTTTCAGGTCTTCCGCTTTCTGATAACGCAAGGTGAAAACTTCAGTACGCATGGGCTCCAGATCCTCTATCTGCTGCGAGGCTTCCAGTGCCAGTTTCTCCTTGGCAGCCACTTCATCCGCAGGCGCAACCCAGATCACGTTACCGGTCTTGCGCATGGTCAGGCCCTTGCTCTGCATGATGATATCGAGCGCCTGATCCCAGGGCACATCCTTGAGCCGCAGAGTCAGATTGCCGGATACGGTGTCACTGGTGATGATATTGAGACCGGTGAAATCGGCAACGACCTGCAGCACCGAACGTACATCGATATTCTGGAAATTCAGTGAGAGCTTCTCGCCGGCATAGCCCGGCTTGCTGCCCTGCACCAGCTTGTTCGGATCTTCGATAATCGGACGCACGTCAATAATGAAGCGCTTGTCTGCCTGATAAGCGGATTGCTCCCAGTTTCCCTTGGGCTCAATCACCATGCGCACATCCTTGCCTTGTTTGAGCGTGTCGATATAAAGCACGGGGGTGTTGAAATTGGTGACATTCAGACGGCGTTCCAGGCTGGAATCGATTTGCGTATTGATGAAGTCCACCAGAATCTTCTTGCCCTGCTCCCTGATGTTGATACCGGCGGAAGCATCGGACAAGTCGATCATGACACGACCTTCGCCGTTTTGCCCTCTAAGAAAATCCACATTATTGATACTGTGTGTCTGATCACCAACCCTGGTCTCTGCGAACTTGGTGACCACGCCTGCCGGACTTGCTGCCACATCACTGGACTGCAGCACGATAATAGTTTCGTTACCTCTGACTTCAGTCGTATAACCGCTGGATTTGGTCAGATTCAGCACGAGCCTTGTTCTGTCTTTGGCCTGAGCCACATTCACGCTTTTCAGCACGCCCTGTTCGGCGGTCAGGCTGCTTTTTTGCAACCCATTGGCGGTATTGGGAAAATCCAGCGCGATTCTGGGCGGGGTTTTGATAGTGAAACCTGCCGGAGGATTAGCCATGGGGTTTGTAGTTGTAATGGTGATCGCCACACGATCACCAGGCAGCCCGGCAAAATCGATCTTCTCTATACGGTTAGCTGCATCTTCAGCAAATGCCGATATCCCCGCCAAGCTCAGAAAGGCAATTACCAGAAAACTGGAAGCTTTACCCAACGTTGTTTTAATAATATTCATCTTCCCCACCCCTAATCTTGCAAATCAACATTTGCAGCTCTTTCAACCCAGTCGCCGCTGAGGTCGTCCCGTACAATTTCCTTGAGCACCACACCCGACTCCGAGATGTCAGTGACCATACCGAAATTCTGACCCATATAGTTGCCAATCTTCACTTGTTGCACACTGTTGTCCGGCGTTTGGATCAAACCGTATTTCAATCGCTGCTTTTCCATTGAGCCCACAAATTTCAGACTTTCCAAAGGATATGACTCCAGTGGCTCCCTGGGCCGGTTCATGTCCGGCTGCAGTTTACTGGCAGCATCCGCTATCGCCTTGCGCGCCTTGAACGGATTGACCAATGTACCGTCAGCGTTGTATTCGATGGGCGTGTAGGGCAGCACCTCAGGCAAAGGATCCACTTTCACCCGCATATCCTTTGCTGCATCCGCAATAAACTGATCCAGGTCATCCCCCTGCCCGCCCTGACAGGCCGCCAACAGTAGACATAGCTGAACGAGCAATATCTTTCCTGATTTCATTCAGCGCCCTTCCAAATGCAGTTTTTTATAATAACCATCTTAATCTTTGTGCCTTGATTATTTATTTTCTTGCTGCTTGTCGCGCCTTGAGTTCAGCTTCCCGTTTGGCAGCAATTTCACTTGCATCCAGATATCGGTAGGTCTTGGCAACGGCCTCCATCACCAGTCGTGAAGCATCTGCCGGCTCGTCGCCACCCTTGCCCTTGACTGTTGCAGTGGACACCACGAGGTCATTCAGCGTAACGATTCGCGACAGCTTTGAAACATCGGTCGCAAACGCGCCCAGATCATGATAATTGCCGGCCACCTTGATCTGAATCGGCATCTCGGCGTAGAAATCGCCGATCACTTCCTTTCCCGGCTTGAAAAGCTCGAATTCCAGCCCGCGCGCAAGGCCGGCCTGGTTGATATCGGTCAGCAACCCGTCCATCTGGGATTTATCCGGAAGTTGCTTGAGTAGTGCACCAAATGTACGCTCGATCTCCACCATCTGCTCCTTATAGGCCTCCAGATTGATGGATTGACGCTTCTTGTCGAGAAAAACATTGCGCAAGTCGCTCTCTTTGGCACGCGCCTTATCCAATTCCTCCGCGGCAGGACTCCAGATGAACCAGTAGCCGGCACCGATCAGCAGAACCAGCAAGGCCAGCAGCAACACGGCCTTGACCGGCAATGGCAGGTTGCCGGCATTCTTGATATCAATATTATTGAAATCTTCCAGCTTCATCAGCTTCTCCCTGCCGGCTTTTTGGGAGCATCCACTTCAGGTGCCTGCTGGGCCTTGAGCCTTACGTTCATTTTGAAATCGTTATAACGAACATTACCAATATTGACGGCCTGAATCTGTACCAGATTGGGTTGTTCCATCCACTGCGAATTACTCATGTTGCGCACCAGCGTGGCAATGCGGGCATTAGTGTCAGCAATACCCTCAAGGTCGACGACATTAGCCTTCTGGCTGATCAGCTTCAGGTAGGTGCCTTCAGGCAACTGCCTGCTCAACTCATCAAGCACAACCACTGCCTGGCTACGATTACTTTGCAGATTCTCCACTATCTGCTTGCGCTCCAGAACGTCATTAATTTGTGACTTGAGCTCCTTGATTTCCTCGATTTCCTTGTCGAGCTTGGCATTTGCAGCCTCCAGACGCTGGTTACGCTCATTCTGCGCGCTGATTTTTGCGCCGATATAGGTATTGCCCATGAAAATGATGGCACCAGCAAGCACTAAGGTTGCCACCAGCATCAGGTTGAACTGACGCTGACGTTCGGCGCGCTTGAGCTGGCGATGGGGAAGTAAATTGATGCGAATCATCGGTCAAAGCTCCGCATGGCGAGCCCGCAGGCTATCAGTAAGGATGGGGCATCTGCAGCGACCTGCTGACTCTTTATCCTCTGGTTAAGCGCAATATCGTGAAACGGGTTGGCGACTATGGTATTGACCTGTGTACGTTCCTGCACCAGGACATTGACGCCGGTAATCGCGGCACAGCCTCCCGCCAGCACGATATGATCAACACGATTGTACTGGGTGGAACTGGTGAAGAATTGCAGTGCACGCGCCACTTCCATCGACAGGCTTTGCACAAAAGGCTGCAGTACCTCGGATTCATAAGTCTCCGGCAAACCGCCTTTGCGCTTGGCAATTTCCGCCTCTTCCGGCGTCAAGCCATAACGACGCTGTATTTCCTGCGTCAACTGCGCCCCGCCAAAACCCTGCTCGCGTGTGTAAACCGACTCGTTGTCATGCAGCACATCGATGTGCATCATGGTGGCACCGATATCGACAATCATCACGGTCTGATCATTGCCATTATTAGGCAACTGCTTGCTGATCAGGGAATAGGCCGCCTCGGTCGCATATGTCTCAACATCCATGACAGCAACCTTCAAGCCTGCACCTTCGGCCGCCGCCACACGATCCTCGATCTTTTCCTTGCGCGAAGCTGCGATCAGCACCTCTACCTCTTCCGGATTATTCGGCGCCGGACCCAGCACCTGAAAATCGATATTCACTTCATCGAGTGAAAACGGAATGTATTGATTGGCTTCGGCCTCGACCTGCAGTTCCATGTCCTCTTCGCGCAGGCCGCCCGCCATCAGCACTTTTTTACTGATAACTGCGGCGGCAGGCAAAGCCAGCGCTGCGCGCTTTTCCCGCGAACCCAGCAGCTTCCATGCACGCCTGATGGCATCGACCACGTTATCCAGCTCGGCGATATTGCCGTCCACCACTGCATCTTTGGCTAACGGCGCAATTGCGTAACCTTCCAACTTATACGCCCCTCTGCCGGCAGCGCTCAGTTCCACCATCTTGACGTAGGCGGAACTGATATCGACCCCGATGACGGAGGGAGTACGTTCTAAAAAAAAGTCGAATTTCAAATTGAAATTCCCTTTCATTATTGGCTAGTTACGAACAATACTGATAATTTACCTTAAATGCTAGCAACAACTATAAATACTGTAAAGCATATTTTTAATTTAAATTATTCGGTGCGGAACATATAATATAGGTACCCGATTTTATGAATGTTTATGCTCAATGCTATTTAGAAAATGGTGGCAATTTCTCATCATATTGCCCGTGGTACTCGGCCTTGTTTTAATTGCACTGGCCGGACTTGCTGCAACACTGATCTACCCGACCCTCCCTTCTCTGGAGGCTTTGACCGACTATCGCCCCAAAGTACCGCTCCGCGTCTACTCGGCTGACGGCTACCTCATCGGCGAATTTGGCGAAGAGCGCCGCGCTTTCACCAGAATCCAGGATGCCCCGGAATCACTCAAACAGGCAATACTGGCTGCAGAAGACGAGCGCTTTTATGAACACGGCGGTGTCGATACCATAGGTATTGCGCGTGCAGCTGTAGCAAATATCATGGCTGGCGGATTCAAGGAAGGGGCCAGCACCATCACCATGCAAGTGGCTCGCAACTTCTTCCTGTCCAGCGAAAAGACCGCTACGCGCAAGCTGAGCGAAGCCCTGCTCGCCATCAAGATCGAACACAGTCTGAGCAAGGATCAGATTCTGGAACTCTATATCAACCAGATCTATCTGGGACAGCGTGCCTACGGCTTCGGCGCAGCAGCCCAAGTCTATTATGGCAAACCGCTGGCGAAATGCAGTGTCGCCGAAATAGCCATGCTGGCAGGCCTGCCCAAAGCGCCATCGCGCTACAATCCTTTCGTTAATCCAAAACGAGCTCAGGAACGCCAGCGCTATGTACTGAGACGCATGCATAGCCTCAAATTTATTGATGACCAGACCTATCAAACGGCTCTTGCGGAACCAGGCAAGGTCCGGAAACAGCGCTCCCTGCACGAACTGTCTGCCGACTATGTTGCTGAAATCGCGCGGCAGGCAATGTATGAACGCTATCAGGATGCGATTTACAGCAGTGGTATGCGTGTCTACACCACCATCCTCAAGGACAATCAGGAAGCAGCCAATCTTGCTGTCATTCAAGGTATCCTCGACTATGAACGCAGGCGCGGTTTCCGTGGACCGGAAAAATTACTGGTCAAAGACGTATCTGAAATTTCGGATAGCGAATGGATGGATACTGCACTGGATGAATTCGACCAATTCAACGGCCTGGTACCTGCCATCGTCACGAAGATCGACGCAAAGTCCGTTCAGCTGTACGCCAAGAACATCGGTCCGGTAGAGATCAAGGGCGACGGGCTGGGGCTGGTAAGTCGCGACATGTCGCTGAAAGACACCAGCAAACGCAAATTCGTCGTTGGCGCCGTGGTACGGATTCATGGTGCCGGCGACAACTGGCAAATCACTCAACTGCCGGAGGTCGAATCAGCGCTGATCGCACTCGATCCGCGTAACGGTGCCGTGCGCGCCCTGGTTGGCGGCTTTAATTTCAGCCGTAACAAATTCAACCATGTCACACAGGCCTGGCGTCAGCCCGGCTCCAGTTTCAAGCCCTTCATCTATTCCGCGGCACTGGAAAAAGGCTTCACGCCTGCCACCATGGTGGCAGATGAACCGGTTTATGTCTCATCGGCAGAAACCGGCAGCGGCAAGAGTTGGGAGCCGCGAAATTTTGATAATAAATATGACGGGGCAATTCAGGTGAGAACCGCACTGACCAAATCCAAGAACATGGTCTCGATTCGCATCCTGCAGGATATCGGCGTCGATTATGCGCGCGATTACATCACACGTTTCGGCTTCGCCGCCAAGGATCATCCACCGTATCTTGCCATGGCGCTCGGCTCCGGCTCAGTCACGCCATGGCAGATGGCGGGGGGCTATGCCGTGTTCGCCAATGGCGGCTACCAGATTCAACCGCACATCATCAGCCGTGTGGTAGACAGCAAAGGAAAGATCATCCAGCAAACCAAAGTGGCTGAGGCCGGCAAAACCGCCAATCGCGTGATTGATGACCGCAATGCCTTTCTGATGAGCTCCATGATGCAGGATGTGGTCAAACGCGGCACTGCTGCGCGCGCCAACGTATTAGGCAGAAACGACCTCGCGGGCAAGACCGGCACCACCAACGACATGTTCGATGCCTGGTTTGCCGGCTACAGCCCGACGCAAGTCGCAGTAGCCTGGATGGGCTATGACAAGCCGAAGTCACTGGGCAGCAATGAGACTGGCGGACGCGCTGCGCTGCCAATCTGGATCAATTACATGTCGACCGCGCTCAAAGGCGTACCGGACAATCCTTATATCCCGCCGGAAGGTATTGCCGCAATCAAGATCAACCCTGAAACCGGCATGCGTGTCGCCAATGACCAGCCGGGCTTCTATGAATATTTTTATGCGGAATTCCCCCCTGAAGAGGAGATTCCGGTATACGAGCCCGGCGGCTTTTCACCCTTCCCCGGTCACTCGACGGGTGGGGAACAGCCTGCGCCCAGAGAAAAAAGCGGTCAGGAATCGTTTTTTGATCAGCTATTTTAACTACTGAAAGCTCATTTCTTCGTGGCCAAGGACAGAAACCCACAGCTACGCCAGCGCATAGCACAACTGGCTGCACGCATGATGGCGGATGAAGGCATTCCGGATTACGGCCACGCCAAGCGCAAAGCAGGTCGCCAACTCGGCGTGACCGATGATCACTGCATGCCGACCAACGCCGAGATCGAAGAAGAAATCAGGATTTTTCACGAAATCTACAATAGCGAAGATCAGCCGGCTGCCTTGCAGCAATTAAGGAAGGACGCACTGCTTGTAATGCAGATGCTGGAACGTTTCAACCCGCATCTGACAGGCGCAGTGCTCGACGGCACCGCCGGCAAATACGCAACCACTGACATTCATCTCTACGCTGAAAGCCTGAAGGATGTTGAAATGTATCTGCTCAATCTGCAGGTACCGTATGAATCGAACGAAAAAAGTTACCGTACGCACAACACCAAGCATGGCAACGACAGAAAGAAAGTGCCGGTATTTACGCTGGAAGGACCGAACGGCGCAATCAGGCTGAGCGTATTTGATACCAATGCAGCCAGGACCCCACCCAAGAGCCCGGTCAATGGCCATTCCATCAGCAAGGCCAATCTGGCCCACGTCAGCGCATTGCTCAAATCTGCCTGAAAATGTAATTAGCCATTGAAGGTGTGATTTAGCCACAGAGGACACAGAGTTCACAGAGAAAAACCACCTGAGACTGTGTGAATGATGGCTGCCATCGATCAGCTAGCACTATCAATCCATGCGATCCGCTTTGCCTCTGTGTTGGCGCCAACAATAGGCGCTTCAGCGCCATTGGTGTCGGACATGCCCCATGCGGGTGCTCTGTGATCTCTGTGGCTTAAACCAAGAACCTTTATTCCGGCTACCCGGCAGAACAAATCAGGACTGCTTCAACCAGCGCGCAGCATCCAGCGCATAATAGGTCAGGATGCCGTCGGCACCTGCCCGCTTGAATGCCAGCAACGCCTCCATGACGCATGCCTTTTCATCCAGCCAGCCATTCTGCGCCGCAGCCTTCAACATGGCATATTCGCCGCTGACCTGATAAGCATAGGTCGGCACCTGCAACTCGGCTTTCAGCCGCCGTACGATATCCAGGTATGGCAGGCCCGGCTTCACCATGAACATGTCGGCACCCTCGTCAATATCGAGCGCCACTTCCCTCATCGCTTCATCCGAATTGGCCGGGTCCATCTGATATGTCGATTTATTGCCCTTGCCGAGATTGGCCGCCGAACCAACGGCATCGCGGAACGGGCCATAGAACGCCGATGCATATTTGGCCGAATAGGCGAGGATGCGGGTATGAATATAGCCGGCCTGCTCCAGTGCCTGCCGGATGGCACCGATGCGGCCATCCATCATGTCAGAAGGCGCAACGACATCCGCACCAGCCGCGGCATGTGACAAGGCCTGCTTGACCAGCACAGCGATGGTCTCATCGTTCAATACGTAGCCGCTTTCGTCGATCAGACCATCCTGTCCGTGGCTGGTATACGGATCCAGCGCAACATCGGTGATCACACCCAAATCCGGAAAAGCGGATTTCAATGCCTTGATTGTTCTGGGCACCAGGCCATCCGGATTCCATGCTTCTGCCGCGTCCAGGCTTTTGCCGGACTGGTCGACTACCGGAAACAGGGCGATTGCAGGAATCCCCAATGCAACACATTCCGCCGCGGTTTTCAGCAGGACATCGATAGTTTGACGCTGCACACCAGGCATGGAAGCCACATCTTCTGTCCGGTTCGCGCCCTCAAGCACGAATACCGGATAAATCAGGTCATTACTGGTCAGCACATTCTCGCGCATCAATCGCCGCGAAAACTCGTCTCGACGCATACGTCGTGGACGGCTCATCGGAAATTTTTCATGGCTCATGGTTTGTTCCTCAAGCGAATACTCTGGCCAGTTCGGCACCCGGATCCAACTGGCGCATGAAGGCTTCACCGACCAGGAAGGTATGCACATCGTGACTGCGCATCAACGCCACATCTTCAGGCGTGAAGATACCGGATTCGGTCACCACACAACGATCGTCCGGCATCTTTTTCAGGAGATCCAACGTAGTTTGCAAAGTGACTTCAAAAGTGCGCAAGTTACGATTATTGATGCCGATCAGCGGCGTATCCAGCTGCAAGGCCAACTCCAGTTCATCGGCATCATGCACCTCGACCAGTACTGCCATGCCGAGGTCATGCGCCAGATCCTCCAGCTCATGCATCTTTTCCAGGTCGAGCGCGGCAACGATCAGCAGGATGCAGTCTGCGCCCATCGCACGGGCTTCATAGACCTGATAGGGGTCTATCATGAAGTCTTTGCGCAACACCGGCAGTGTACAGGCAGCCCTGGACTCACGCAGATAATCGGCACTTCCCTGAAAATACTGGGCGTCGGTCAAAACGGAAAGGCAGGCTGCCCCGCCTTTCTCGTAACTCCGGGCAATCTCGGCCGGCCGGAAATCCTCACGGATAACGCCTTTGGAGGGGCTGGCCTTCTTGATCTCAGCGATCACCGCGGGTTTGTCCGCCATGATCTTGGCATGGATACTGCCGGCAAAGTCACGCGGATCTTCAGCCGCATAAGCCTCTTCGCGCATTTGCGACAGCGGCTTGGCCGCGATCGCCGCTACCACTTCTGCCCGCTTGGTTTCAAGTATCCTGTTCAGTATGTCCGACATATTCTATGCATGTTCCGTAAGATTGATTGTTGAATTCAGCGCTGATGGCATAGCCAGCCCCAGTGTCATGCTGCCAATGTACGCGCTTTCAGCTGCTCCAGTTTGCTCATGGCCGCACCTGAGTCCAAGGCCTGCTTCGCAGCTTCAATCCCAGCCGCCAGGCTGTCCGCAAGCCCGGCCACATAAATAGTGGCACCCGCGTTCAGCAGCACAATGTCACGCGCAGGGCCATGCCGGCCAGACAGCACGTCCAGCACCATGACTTTCGATTCCTCGGCATTCTTCACCTGTATGCTTTTTACATCATGCAGGGGTAAGCCGAACTGTTTCGGGTTAACGACATATTCGCTGACCTCGCCGTTTTTCAGTTCGGCGACATAGGTATCACCGCTGAAGGATATTTCATCCATACCGTCGGCACCATGTACCACCATGACATGCTCGCTGCCCAGATGCTTCAAGGCACCGGCCAGCAATGTGGTCAGGTCACGATGGAAAACGCCCATGACCTGCCTTCTGGCACCGGCCGGATTGGTCATCGGCCCGAGCAGGTTGAACAGGGTGCGCACGCCGAGTTCACGGCGCACGGGTGCAGCGTATTTCATGGCGCTGTGATGGTTGGGTGCAAACATGAAACCGATGCCGATTTCATCGACGGAAGCCGCCACCTGCTCCGGCGTCTGGTTGACGTTGACGCCCATCGCTTCAAGTACATCAATGCTGCCGCAGGTCGAAGACACTGAACGGCCGCCATGCTTGGCTACCGCAGCGCCGGCCGCTGCAGCGACGAAAGCGCCGGCAGTAGAGACGTTGAAGGTCTGGATACCATCACCACCGGTGCCGCAGGTATCGACCAGATGTGCAGTGTTGTCTATGGTCACATGTGTGGCGAGGCTACGCATCACATGGGCAGCCGCGGCGATTTCCTCGACCGTTTCGCCCTTGATGCGCAAACCGATCAACAACGCTGCGATTTGCGCAGAGGTCAGTTCACCTTCCATCACCTGCCGCATCACGCTGACCATTTCGGAATAACTGAAATCGCGTCCCTCGATCAGGCTTTGCAACGCCTGTTTGAATGTCAGTTGTGCCATCAATAAGCTTTCAGATAATTCTTCAACAGTTCGTGACCATACTCGGTCAGAATCGATTCCGGGTGGAACTGCACGCCTTCGATCGGCAGCGTCTTGTGACGCACTCCCATGATCTCGCCATCGTCAGTCCACGCGGTGATTTCCAGACAGTCCGGCAAACTCTCGCGCTCGATGACCAGCGAATGGTAGCGCGTAGCCGTGTAGGGATTGGGCAGACCATGGAAAACGCCGACATTCTTGTGATGGATCAGCGAGGTTTTGCCATGCATCAGTTGTTTGGCATGCACGATCTTGCCGCCAAACGCCTGACCTATGCTCTGATGTCCGAGGCAGACTCCGAGGATGGGAATCTTGCCGGCGAACTCATGGATCAACGGCACCGAGATACCGGCTTCGTTCGGCGTGCAGGGTCCGGGCGAGATGACGATATGATCAGGCTTCAGTTCGGCAACCTTGGCCAGATCAATCTCGTCATTACGATACACCTGCACATCCTCACCCAGTTCACCCAGATATTGCACCAGGTTATAGGTGAAGGAATCATAGTTATCTATCATCAGAAGCATATGCCTACCTTTACTCGGAACCGCTTTAACAAGCCGTTGAAAAACTACTGCAGTGACCATCTGCAGCGTTGCGCGGTGCTCGCTTCCCCGCCTATCTACTTGATATGTTTCGGTCGCTGCGCGCCGTGCGCCCTTGGCGTGTGAATAATGCGCTTCAGCGCATATATTCCACGGACACAACCCTTGCGGTTGTGGCGTCAAGCCGAGCTGCCTTGGCAGCCGTCTTGACGGACACGACCCTTGCGGTTGCACTTCATCCTCGCTACCTTTTTCTACGGCCTGTTAACGCAAATCGCTATTTTCGCTGTAATCAGCATTAAACAAAAGGCTATCGTCACCAAGAATTTTCTCCATATCTGCCAGCGCCAAAGGCTGGCCAAACAGATAGCCCTGAAATTGCCTGCATCCATATTGCCGTAGCATCTCAAACTGCGCCTCGGTCTCAACGCCCTCCGCAATCACATTCAAACCCAGTGTGCCGCTCATGGCAATGATAGTCTGCACAATGGCAGCATCATTGGGATCGGTCGCAATATCACGCACGAATGACCGGTCTATCTTGATCTGCGACAGTGGCAACTGTTTCAGATAAGCCAGCGACGAATAGCCGGTACCAAAATCATCCATGGCAAACCTGACGCCCATCTTGCGCAGTTCATCCATTTTCACGATCGCATCACTGACGTTATCCAACACCACGCTCTCGGTCAGTTCGAACTTGAGCAGATTGGGATCGGCCTCGGTTTGAGTAAGGATGTGTTTGATTTCCTCGACGAAATTCGGTTGCCGGAATTGGCGCGCACTGACATTGACCGCCAACTGGATTTCCCTGGTATTTTCGTTATTCTCCCAAGCTTTCAATTGCAGACAGGCATGGAAGACGACCCAGTGACCTATGGCCACAATCAGGCCGCTCTCTTCAGCGGTCGCAATGAACTCGGTCGGTGACAGCAGTCCATGTTGCGGATGATTCCAGCGCAACAGCACCTCGGCACCAAACACACGACGCATATCATCGACCTGTGGCTGATAACACACCTGAAATTGCTGCCTGAGCAAGGCCACTCGCAACTGCGACTCCATTTCCATACGCTTTTCCAGCGCTTGCTGCATCTGCGGGTCATGAAATTTCAGATTATTACGACCGGCGGCTTTGGCCTGATACATGGCGGTATCCGATCGTTTCAGCAATTCATCCACGCCTACCTCGTCAGCAACAAAAAGGCTGATACCGATACTGCAACTATTGTGATATTCGACTTCTTTCAAGCGATAGGGCTGATTCACCACATGGAGGATCTTTTCGCCGACCATACGCGCTTCAATCACCGAGTGCCCGACATCGGCATCCAACTCTTCGAGAATGATCAAAAACTCGTCACCGCTCAACCGCGCCACCGTATCTTCGGCACGCACACATTCGCGTAGCCTGCGCGCAACCTCCACCAACAGCAGATCGCCATAATCATGGCCACGGGAATCGTTGATGATCTTGAAATTGTCCAGATCGATGAACATGACCGCGCCATATTTGCGAGTACGCGCCGAACTCACCAATGCCTGTTGCAAACGATCCATCAGCAGACGCCGGTTCGGTAATCCGGTCAATGAATCGAAAAAAGCCAGATTGCGAATATCCTGCTCCGCACGTTTTTTTTCCGTGATATCACGGATGAAACCGGTCACATAAGGCAAGCCCTGATCGCTCAGCGATGTAATCGTCAGTTCGATAGGAAACTCGGTACCGTCGGCGCGCATTGCTGTCAGCTCCAAGCGCCGTCCGAACATCTTCTGCTTGCCGGTTTTGACAAAGCGTTCATGCCCCTCGATATGCGCCTTGCGCATGCCCGGCGGAATAATGACTTCGGCCAGATTGCGCCCGAGCACGTCATCCCGCTTATAGCCAAAAGTATGTTCGGCCGCCGGGTTGAATTCAATGATGCAACCTTGCTCATCTATCGTCACAATCGCGTCCAGCGCACTATTGATCATGCCGCGCAGCTTGCTCTCACTATCGCGCAAGGCTTTTTCACTAAGTTGATGTCTGGCCTGCAGAACCACCACCATCATGGCGACAATCATCATAACCGCCATGAATATCCAAAGGGAAAAGATGCTCTGGTGCATATCGGTATGAAAAAAAAGACCGCGCTGATTGGCCATCGACCACACCTCACTCAGGGATACGCCGAGAATCACGACTGAAGCCCCGCTAAGGCCATAACGCATTGCCGCCCAGATCACCAGTGGCAGCAACAGGAAAGACAGCCACATGAACTGACCGGTCTGCGCCTTGAGAAAATCGAAGGCATACCAGTCCAGTAGCGCGAAAATGGCGAACCAGAACAGGATTTTCAGGCGATGACGCCAGAAGACAGCGGCCTCTTTACGCCCGAGATTCAGCAGCAAGGGCAGGATCAGCAGGGCGCCGACCGAGTCTCCCAGCCACCAGATGAGCCACGCCTGCATCACTTCGCCTTCACCGATGACATCACCCATCACCAGCGCCAGCACCCCGCTGCTGGCGGTGATTATCATGCCGGTGCTGACTGATGCGATCAGCAGCAAAATGTCGCGCATGCGTTCCAGCGCGGACTTGAAATCAAAGTGTTGCAGCAACATGGCTGCCACCATTGGTCCGGCAGGGTTGCCGATCGACATCTGCGCCGCCAGCGCGAGCGGCGCCCCGGTCGAGAGATTAGCGGTAAAGGAGGCTAGATAGATGGGGATCACACTGATGAATCCCCAGCGCAGGATTGCGGCAATGGCGATGCCTGAAGGCAGCCAGATCAGCGCGATGTGAGAACCGAAGTAAGGGATTAACAACCCAAGCTTGCCTGCCGCCAGATAGGCAAGATAAACCAGCAGCATGCGCCCCAACATGACAGGCATGCTGACGGTGTTAGCAATCACTGCTATCGAGCCCCGCCAGTACCATTTCTGCCGCGCGCAAAACAGCACGGGCCTTGTTCTGTGTCTCTATCCATTCGTTATCCGGCACGGAATCCGCCACAATGCCGGCACCAGCCTGGGAATAGAGGACCTGATCCTTGATGACACCGGTGCGAATGGCAATGGCGACGTCCATGTCGCCATTGAAACCCAGGTAGCCGACAGCGCCGGCATAGATACCACGCTTCGAAGGCTCCAGTTCATCGATGATCTCCATCGCGCGCACCTTGGGTGCACCACTGACGGTACCGGCCGGGAAAGTTGCTTTCAGCACGTCAACCGCATCCATGCCGGGCTTGAGTTTGCCCTCGACATTGGAAACGATGTGCATGACGTGCGAGTAGCGCTCGATCACCATGCTGTCGGTGACTTTCACGCTACCGGTCTGCGCGACGCGGCCAACATCATTGCGGCCGAGATCCATCAGTTGCACGTGCTCTGCCCTCTCCTTCGGATCGGCCAGCAGTTCTTCCGCCAGCGCGATATCCTGTTCACGCGTCTGCCCGCGCGGACGGGTACCGGCAATCGGCCTGGCGGTAACGGTGTCGCCCTCCAGCCGCACCAGAATCTCCGGCGAGGCGCCGACCACGTGATGGTCGCCCATATCGTAATAGAACATGTAAGGCGAAGGGTTGAGACTGCGCAAGGCGCGATACAGTGACAACGGCGGTGCGGCAAAGGTCTGCGCCATACGCTGACTCAATACCACCTGCATGATGTCGCCATCAAAGATATACTGCTTGGCTTTTTCCACTGCCGCCTTGAAGCCGGCCTCGCCGAATTCGGAGGTAGCCACGGTCTTTTCCAGCGGACCGGATTCCGGCACAGTCACCGGCTTGCGCAACAAGCGTATCAGTTCCTGCAATCGGCTTCTGGCGGCTTCATAGGCGCCCGGCCGGGCGGGATCGGCATAGACAATGAAATACAACTTGCCCGAGAGATTGTCGACTACCGCCAGTTCTTCGGAGACCAGCAGCAGCACATCCGGCACGTCCAGCACATCCGGTTTTTGCGTTGCCGCCAGGCGACGCTCGATGTAACGCACGGTCTCATAACCGAAATAGCCCGCCAGACCGCCGGTGAATCGCGGCAGTCCGGCATAGGGCGGCGTCTTGAACCGTGCCTGGTAATTTTTGACAAAATCCAGCGGATTGACGTCGGCGGCAGATTCGACCACCTGTCCGTTGTCGATGACTTCGACATCCCGGCCGCGTGCGACGATGCGGGTACGGGCCGGCAGGCCGATAATCGAATAACGGCCGAAGCGCTCGCCGCCCTGCACGGATTCAAGCAGATAGGTAAAAGGTTGATTGGCCAGCTTGAGGTAGAGCGAAAGTGGCGTATCGAGGTCAGCGAAGGTTTCCGTGACCAGTGGAATACGATTGAAGCCCTGGCAGACCAGAGCTTCAAATTCAGCTTGATTCATCATTTGCAACATAAAATCCCCAATACTCAATACTTGCGATTGCGGCGGGACGCGCCCGCCAGCGGAACAGTTCTGAAAGCTAGATCAGTTCCACCATCGCCAATCTGTATATTTGAGATTCATGTTGATGACCATTTCAGGCTGCGAACTAGACTTTAGCCAGCTCAGCACGCAATGCGCCGACGATGCTGTCGTAACGGTTAGGGTCCGTATCTTTGCCTGCACCGAAGATGGCAGAACCGGCGACAAAGGTATCGGCGCCGGCACGGGCGATGTCGGCAATGTTGGCAACGTTAACCCCGCCATCGACTTCCAGCCAGATTTCACGGCCGGTCTTTTCCGTGTAGGCATCGATTCTGGCGCGGGCTTCCTTCAGCTTGTCCAGTGTACCCGGGATGAATTTCTGGCCACCGAAACCGGGATTGACCGACATCAACAGAATCATGTCAACCTTGTCCATGACGTAATCCAGGTAGCTCAATGGCGTAGCCGGATTGAATACCAGACCGGACTTGCAGCCATGATCGCGCACCAGGGACAGGCTGCGGTCGATATGTTCTGAAGCTTCCGGGTGGAAGGTAATGATGTTGGCACCGGCCTTGGCAAAATCGGGAATGATGCGATCGACCGGCTTGACCATCAGATGCACGTCGATAATGGCATCGGTCACAGGCCGAATCGCTTCACAGACCAGCGGGCCGATAGTCAGGTTCGGAACATAGTGGTTATCCATCACGTCGAAGTGAACGATATCCGTACCGGAGGTAATGACGTCGGTAATTTCCTGACCGAGCTTGGCAAAGTTGGCGGAAAGGATACTGGGGGCGATTCTGAATTGTTTGGCCATGATATTTAATTCTAAAATTTGCAAGGAAAAATGGCATTTTAACCGTAAAGATGTACAAAAACCACGTTTAGCGGCTGTTTCTGTTGCTTAAGAATGAGCGATACAGGAAAATTGCGCCATGCATTTATTCACAGTCGGTGTAAATCATAACACTGCACCTCTTTCCATCCGCGAGCATGTGGCTTTCCAGAACGAGCATCTGGGCGAAGCCCTGCGCGAGCTAACCTCCCGCGACGCCGGTTATGGCGTGAAGGAGGCTGCTATCCTCTCGACCTGCAACCGCACCGAACTGTATTGCAATACGGACGACCCGCGACGCGCACTGGAATGGCTGGCGGCCTATCACAAGCTGAACCCGCAGAACATCCAGCCTTACACCTACACTCTGCCGCAACAGGATGCGGTCAAGCACACTTTCCGCGTCGCCTCCGGGCTCGACTCCATGGTGCTGGGCGAGCCGCAGATCCTCGGCCAGATGAAGCAGGCCGTGAAGATCGCGGAAAGCGCAGGCACACTGGGCACGCTGCTGCACAAGCTGTTTCAGCGCACCTTTGCGGTTGCAAAGGAAGTCCGTACCAATACCGATATCGGTGCCAGTTCGATTTCGATGGCTGCTGCTTCGGTGCGGCTGGCACAGCGCATTTACGGCAAACTCGAAGGCCTGAACGTGCTGTTCATCGGCGCCGGAGAAATGATCGAACTCTGCGCGGAACATTTCGTCGCGCAAAAGCCGGGCAGCATCACCATCGCCAACCGCACACTGGACCGCGGCAAAGAGTTGGCCGAACGTTTCGGCGGCCAGGCCATTCTGCTGTCCGAGTTGCCTGATCGCCTGGCAGAATTCGACATCGTCATCACCTCCACCGCCAGTCAGCTGCCCATCGTCGGGCTCGGCATGGTGGAACGCGCCATCAAGGCGCGCAAGCACAGGCCGATCTTCATGGTCGACCTGGCCGTCCCGCGCGATATCGAAGCGGAAGCGGGCGAACTGGACGATGTTTACCTCTACACGGTGGACGATCTGGCACAGGTCGTGCAGGAAGGCCTGGGCAACCGTCAGGAAGCGGCAGCCGAAGCCGAGACCATTATCGACATGCGCGTACAGAACTTCATGCAATGGCTGAAGACGCGCGACGCCGTGCCAACCATCCGCGCCTTGCGCGACCAGGCCGAACAGTATCGACGCAATGAACTGGACAAAGCGCAGAAACTGCTGGCGCGCGGCGAAGACCCGGCCATCGTGCTGGAATCATTGAGCAGCGCCCTCACCAACAAACTCCTGCATGGCCCCAGCCATGCTCTCAACCACGCCCATGGCAGTGACCGCGAACAGCTGGAATCGGTGCTGCGCCAGCTCTACCAAATCCCGGAATAACCTTGCCCGAATACTTTTGAAGTGAAACCATGAAACCTTCCATGCTGAAAAAGCTCGCCACTCTAAGCGAGCGCCTTGATGAACTGAATCGCCTGCTCTCCAGTGAAGATGCCACTGCAGACATGGACAGTTTCCGCAAACTGTCGCAGGAACATGCGGAGATCACGCCCATCGTCGAGCAATACCATGCTTACGAGCAGAGTGAAGCCGACATCGCCGAAGCGCAGAAAATGCTGTCCGACCCGGAGATGAAGGAATTCGCGCAGGAGGAAATCGAAGCCGGAAAAGCCCGGCTGGAAACGGTTGAAGCCGAACTGCAGAAACTGCTGCTACCGAAAGACCCGAACGACGAACGCAACATCTTTCTCGAAATCCGTGCCGGCACCGGCGGCGACGAATCCGCGCTGTTCGCCGCCGATCTGTTCCGCATGTATTCGCGCTACGCCGAACGCCAGCGCTGGAAAGTGGAAATCGTTTCAGCCAATGAATCCGAACTGGGTGGCTACAAGGAAATCATTGCCAAGATCATCGGCCACGGCGCCTATTCCAAACTCAAGTTCGAATCCGGCGGCCACCGCGTACAGCGCGTACCCGAGACCGAAACCCAGGGACGCATACACACCTCGGCCTGTACTGTAGCGATTCTGCCGGAAGCCGACGAAGTCAGCGACGTCACCATCAACCCGGCCGACATCCGCATCGACACTTATCGTGCCTCTGGTGCAGGCGGCCAGCACATCAACAAGACCGATTCCGCCGTGCGCATCACCCATCTGCCTACCGGTATCGTCGTCGAATGCCAGGACGACCGCAGCCAGCACAAAAACAAGGCGCAGGCCATGAGCGTACTGGCTGCCCGCATCAAGGCGGCACAAGTCGACGAGCAGCAATCGCGGATCGCCAGCGAACGCAAATCGTTGATCGGCTCCGGCGACCGTTCCGAGCGCATCCGCACCTACAACTACCCGCAGGGCCGCATCACCGATCACCGCATCAATCTGACACTATACAAGATCGATGCCATCACCCAGGGCGATCTGGACGAACTGATCAACGCCCTCTCCGCCGAATACCAGGCCGACCTGCTGGCTTCGCTTGGCGAAGAATGAGCATACGCAAGCGGCTGACCGCAGCCCGGCAGCAACTGGAGGCCGCATTGAAGCTCGACAGCCGCGAAGCTGCTCTGGAAGCGCGCCTGCTGTTGCAGGAAACTTTGGGAGTCAGTCACGCCTGGCTGCTGACACATGAAGATGACGCGCTGACAGACGATGTCACAGAGGCATTCGAAGACAAATTGCAACGCCGCCTGAACGGCGAACCGGTCGCTTACATTTTGGGGCAGCGCGAATTCTACGGATTGGACTTGACCGTCAGTCCGGACACCCTGATCCCGAGACCGGACACGGAAACGCTGGTCGAGGCTGCGCTCGAAAGGATTCCGCCAAACCAATCCTGCAAGGTGCTGGACCTCGGTACCGGCACCGGTGCCATCGCGCTGGCCATCGCCAGCCAGCGGCCTGAAGCCGAACTGACCGCCGTCGATTTTTCAGAAGATGCCTTGAAAATCGCTGCCGGCAACGCAAAAAAACTGAACATCAGGAATGTGCGGTTTTTGCAAAGTAACTGGTTCTCGAATCTGGGCGGTGAGACTTTCGACATCATCGTCAGCAACCCTCCCTATATCGCAAAAGCCGACCCGCATCTGACACAAGGCGATTTACGCTTCGAACCGATGAGCGCACTGGTTTCCGGCAATGGCGGACTGGACGACATCCAGCGGATTATTGCCTCCGCCACCGAGCATCTCAATTCGGGCGGCTGGCTGCTATTGGAACATGGACATGAGCAGGCCGCCGCCGTCGCTGAACTGCTGCAGCAGTTCAGCGAAATCAGTCACAGCCGTGATCTGGCAAACATCGAGCGCGTGACCTCAGCCCGCTGGATGTAGATACTGATTCTTCAGCTTGATATAGTGATTCGCCGAATACATGAAATGCGCGATTTCGGCTTCTGTCAGCGCCCGTACTTTCTTTGCCGGACTGCCCAGGTATAGATAACCGCTTTCCAGCACCTTGCCTTCAGGCACCAGACTGCCAGCACCCAGCAAGACATTCTTCTGTACAATGACCTTGTCCATGACGATACTGCCCATGCCGATAAGGCACTCGGCCTCTATGGTGCAGCCATGCAGAATCACCTTGTGACCGATGGTGACGTTGTCGCCGATAATCAATGGCGAACCGTCCGCATCCCAGGTCGACTTGTGACTGACATGCAGCACGGAAAGATCCTGCACATTGCTGCCGGCACCAATGCGGATATGATTGACGTCACCGCGTATCACCGTCCCCGGCCAGACCGAGGCGTGGTCGCCCAACACCACATCGCCAATCACCGAAGCGCTGGCGTGAATGTAAACATCCGCGCCGATTTGCGGGCAGGTGTCGCGGTAAGCTGAGGTATTCGCAATCATAAGCCGTAGTATAATCCCGCTATGTCTGAAACATCATCTGTTGGCATCGTCACTGCGCAAACCGCCCATTTTTCCGAGCCTCTGAAGCTGAAAAGTGGCGAGGTGCTGCCTGCCTACGGCCTGACTTACGAAACCTATGGCACGCTGAATGCGGACAAATCGAATGCCGTGCTGATCTGCCATGCGCTCTCCGGCAACCATCATGTGGCCGGCAAGCACACTGAAACCGACAAATATCCGGGCTGGTGGGACAACCTGATCGGCCCCGGCCGGCCGCTGGATACCAACAAATTCTTTGTCATCGGCCTCAACAACCTGGGCGGCTGTCATGGTAGCAGCGGCCCTTCCAGCATCAACCCGGCGACCGGTAAGCCCTGGGGTGCGGATTTCCCGGTAGTCACGGTCGAGGACTGGGTGGAATCGCAGGCCAGACTTGCCGACTACCTGGGCATAGACCAGCTGGCGGCGGTCATCGGCGGCAGCCTGGGCGGCATGCAGGCACTGCAATGGACCATGAGCTATCCGGACCGCATACGCCATGCGCTGGTCATTGCCTCCGCTCCAAACCTGACGGCGCAGAACATGGCCTTCAACGAAGTCGCACGTCAGGCCATCATGACCGACCCCGAGTTTTACGACGGTCATTATTACGAGCACAACACCGTTCCGCGGCGCGGACTCCGTATCGCACGCATGCTGGGCCATATCACCTATCTTTCCGATGACGCCATGGGCGCCAAGTTCGGCCGCAAGCTGCGCGACGGTGAGATCAAATATGGCTTCGGCGTGGAATTCGAAATGGAGTCCTATCTGCGCTATCAAGGCGACAAGTTCGCCAGCGAGTTCGATGCCAACACTTATCTGCGCATGACGCGGGCACTGGATTACTTCGATCCTGCACTGGAATATGGCGGCAACCTTTCTGCTGCTCTGGCTAATGTCAAAGCCAGGTTTCTCGTCGTATCCTTCACCAGCGACTGGCGCTTCTCACCGGCCCGTTCGCGCGAAATCATGAAGGCGCTGCTGGATAACGAATGCTCTGTCAGCTATGCGGAAGTGACGGCGGCCCATGGCCACGATGCGTTCCTGATGCCGGATCCGCACTACCACAATATCCTGCGCAACTATCTGCAGAACATACGAACTGAGGGCAGAGAATGAACGCCACGCAGAATTTAGATAAAATCGCAGAATATCGTCAAGATTTTGCGATCATCGCAAATTGGCTAAAATTCGGCTGCAAGGCGCTGGATCTCGGCTGCGGCGACGGCAAACTGCTGCATTTCCTGCAGAATTCCATGGAAGTACGCGGTTACGGGGTGGAAAAGGACGACACCAACTGGCTGAGCTGCTTGCAGAACGGCATCAATGTCGTCCAGATGGACCTGGAAGCAGGGCTATCAGGATTCGAGGCGCAGTCTTTTGATGTAGTGATTCTGTCGCAGACCTTGCAGGCCATGCACAACACTGAAAACATCGTGCAGGAAATGCTGCGCGTCGGGCGTGAGGCCATCGTCACCTTTCCCAATTTCGGCTACTGGCGCAACCGCCTGCAGTTGATGGCCGGGCAAATGCCGGTTTCCAAGGACATCCCCTACCAATGGTATGACACACCAAATGTGCATCTGTGCACGATCAAGGACTTCGACCAGTTCTGCGAAAATCACAATATTCACGTCAAGGAACGTCTGGTGCTGACCTATGGCCAGCGTATCCAGTTCATGCCCAATCTGCTGGGTAGCCTGGCGATGTATCGACTGGAAAAGAAATAATTTCTTCGAATTTCAGCTTTTGAATTTCAGCTTTCGAATTGCTATTAGAACAGGCTGAACAGGCCTGCCAAACCAAAACCGACAATAGTCAAACCACTCAGGCGCCTGAACCAGAGATTCTGCAACAGGCTTTTCAGGCGCACTGCCGTCATACCCATCGCCAGAAGCGCCGGCAGGGTACCAACGCCGAACGCCAGCATCAGCAAACCTCCCTGCCAGAGACTGCCACTGGCGACTGCCGCCACCAGCACGCTGTAGACCAGGCCGCAGGGCAACCAGCCCCACAACACGCCCAGCAGGAACGATTGCGGCAGCGTTTTGACCGGCAGCAGGCGCCGGGAATACGGCTGCAGACGCTGCCAGAGCCGGCCGCCCAGCGCCTCAAGTCGCGTCAGCACACGCCAGATGCCGGCCAGATACAGCCCAAGCAGCACCAGCATCAGGCTGGCCAATGCATACAAAACCTTTTCTACCGGCAACACATGTTCAAGAAAGAAGCTGGAGGCACCGACGGCACCGGCCATGACCCCCGCCAGCGTATAGCTGCCGATGCGACCAAGGTTATAGCTCAGCAGGAATGGGAACTTCGGCTTGCTGCCGGGCAAGGTCATGGTGACAGCGCCTACGATGCCGCCACACATGCCAACGCAATGCCCGCCACCCAGCAGGCCGACCAGAAATGCAGCTGTCAGGGAGAATTCAAGCACGGCCCATGGCCTCTATGCTTCGTCGCATGACGAACAACAACAGCAAGCCCGGCAAGGCAATCAGAAAAGTAAAGCCGAAGAACGTGGTCCAGCCTATGGACTCGACCATATAACCGGAAGCCGGTCCGACATAGACCCGGCCGACGGCGGCCAAGGCAGACAGCAGCGCAAACTGGCTGGCAGTGAAGCGCTTGTCGCACATGCCCATCAGCAACGCGACAAATGCCGCAGTGCCCATGCCGCCGGAAAGATTCTCGAAACCGACAGCCAGCACCATGACGGCATAATCCTTGCCAATGGCCGCCAGCCACATGAAGGTGAGATTGGAGATCGCCTGCAGAATGCCGAACGCCAGCAGCGATCTGAACAAACCAAGCCGCGCCATCAGCACACCGCCAAAAACTACGCCGACCAGAGTGGCTGCAAGCCCCATGCCCTTGTTGATGGCACCGACCTCGGTCGGCGTGAAATCGACGCCGCGAATCAGAAATGCCGTCGTCAGGGAGCCGGCAAAGGCGTCGCCCAGCTTGTACAGCACGATGAGCAGCAACAGCCCCCAAGCGCCGTTTCTGGCAAAGAACTCGCGCAGGGGCTCGATCACCGCTTCGGTCAGCGTTTTCGGCGGCGTCACTTTTACTTCCGGCTCCGGACCGAACAACGTTGCCCCGATCGCTGCGATCATCAGCGCGGCCATCAGCCAGTAGGTATTCTGCCAGCCGATCTGATCGGAAAGAATCAATGCCAGCGCACCGGATACCAGCATCGCCAAACGGTAACCCAATACCGACACGGCAGCACCGATACCACGCTCTGCCGGCCGTAGCACATCGGCGCGATAGGCATCGAATACCACATCCTGAGAAGCTGATATGAACGCCACCATCAGGGCCAGCGCCGCCAATGCCCAGGGCATGGTGACCGGATCGAGCGCACCCATGATGGCGATACCCGCGCCCAACACCATCTGCATCGCAGCAATCCAGCCACGACGACGGCCGAGAAAGGGCGGCACATAACGATCCATGAATGGTGCCCAGAGGAATTTCCAGGTATAGGGAATGCCGACCAGCGTAAAGATGCCTATGGTCGCGAGATCGACTCCGGAAACTGTCATCCAGGCCTGCAAGGTACCGCTGGTCAACGCCAGCGGCAAACCGGAAGAAAAGCCAAGCAGACAAACCACTGCCACACGGCGACTACGAAATATTTCCAGATAGGCATTCATCGAGTTGTTCTTAAAATAACAGGCCAGGAACGTGGCCAAACCGCTCAATTATAAGCGAGGGCTCCTTCTTGCCGGCAGATGGTGACAGTTTAAGGGATGAGCGGCGGTTTCAAACAATTAAAATTGCTTCGCCAGTATCAAGACCTGATGAAAACGGTGGTTAATTTGGAACAACTGCGTTAGATTTACGCACATCGCACTCATCGGACTCACAGCATGCAGACTATCGATATCAAAGCCTTGGATGCCTTTAGTTTTGAAGTCCATGTTGACGGCAAGCACAGTACCACCCATATCGTCACCGTGCGCCCCGAATATGCCGAAAAACTACTGACCGGTGACATCACAACGGAAATGCTGGTTAGAAAATCATTCGAGTTCCTGCTCGAGCGCGAATCCAATAGCAGCATACTGCGCAGTTTCGATCTTGCGGTGATTGCCCGCTATTTTCCGGAGTACGAGCGCGAGATCGGCCGCATGCTTTAATAAACAAGGGCTGAGCCAGTTCCCTGCATTCAGTCTATCGATTACACCGCCGGCACTTCAGTAATACTGCAGGTTTTCGGCATGATGCTGAGGCAGGGGAATGACGGATGCTTCCTGCAACTCGATTTGCAGCTCAAGCTGACCACGACTGTGTTCCATATCCTGCCACCAGCTACTGACCGGCGGCTCATCATGATGCAAGACACTGCAGGCAGAACGCATATCCCAATCGCCATGCTGCATTATCTGAAATGCAATATCGACCGACTCGCTCAGTTGTGCAGGTTTCATTGAGGAAACAGCCACTTCACCGCCAATCACCGAAGTTGCAGTAGAGGCGGCACTGGTCAGCAACGTGGTTGCGGTACTGGCTTGCACAGCGGTGCTGGATGCGGTGACCACGGCGACCGCCGGGAACAGGACTGAAGCCAATGCGGAGATCATCAGTTTAGTGAAGTATTGGTCCGGTGACGGCCAGCCAGCACATGCCCCATTTCCCTTGCCATGATGAACGCCAGTGCGTCATCACTCAGTTCCATGCCTTGCAGGCCGCGAAACACCATGATCCTGCCCTTGCTGTTGGAAGCGATACCGGCGTCGCGTTTCTCGACCACGCTGAAATCCATGCTATCCAGCCTGGATTATCCGTTGCGGATAATCCAGCGTTGCCGACCGGGTCAATGCAAGCACCAGGGCCTGGATGCGCTGATCGAACGCATGATTCTGCTCGCAGGCCAGATTCTCACAACTTTCTGCATCTGATCTGATGGCTAATCGGAAGCGCGTATCAATACCGGAATACATATCCGTAATCGGAAACATCCGCACCTCTTCCGCATAAGCCATCGTACTGCTCATGCCGAATAGCAGCAAAAATAACAGTGAGTATGTAAGTAGTGGTTGTTTAGTCTGTTGCGTCGACATTGAAATCGTAATCTATGATTAATGGCGCATGATCACTGAATCTTCCGGACTTGTATATTAAGGCAGTTCTCGCAGTTTCTGAAATCTTCGGCGTTGCAACCTGGTAATCGATACGCCAGCCGACGTTCTTCGCCCAAGCCTGACCGCGGTTACTCCACCAGGTATAGCTCTCGTCCGTGGCGTCCGGATGCAATTTGCGATAGACATCGCACCAGCCTACCCGATCGAACAGATCGCTCATCCAGGCGCGTTCTTCCGGCAAGAAACCTGAATTCTTGCGGTTGCCTTTCCAGTTTTTCAAATCCATTTCACGGTGGGCGATGTTCCAGTCGCCACAAACGATAACGTCGCGCCCCGAAGATTTCAGTGATTCCAGATACGGCATGAAACGTTCCATCACACTGAATTTGAAAGCTTGGCGCTCCTCACCGCTGGAACCGGAAGGCAGATAAAGCGAGACCACGGACAGATTACCGAATCTGGCCTCGATATAGCGGCCTTCACTGTCGATATCGGCAATCCCCAAGCCTTCGATGATGGCATCGGGCTGCTTCTTGCTGTAAATGCCGACGCCACTGTAGCCCTTTTTCTCGGCATAATGAAAATACCCGTAAAACCCGTCCGGCTGCAGCATCTCGCGCGTCATATCGGCCGCTTGTGCCTTGATTTCCTGCATGCAGACGATGTCAGCATCCTGCTTTTTGAGCCAGTCATAAAAACCCTTGGTCCTTGCCGAACGTATGCCGTTGAGGTTTACAGATATAATTCGATTCATGCCCATTTCCTTTTTTATCGGTTCTTATCCACAATGACAGACACCACCCAGGATTTTATCCGTTTTGCCATCGACAAGCAGGTCTTGCGCTTCGGCGAATTCAAAACCAAAGCCGGACGCTTGAGTCCGTATTTCTTCAATGCCGGCCTGTTCAACGATGGCGAAAGCCTGATGAAACTCGGCGAGTTTTATGCCGCCGCCATTCTCAAATCCGGTATCCAGTTCGACATGCTGTTCGGGCCTGCCTATAAGGGCATCACGCTCGCGGCCAGCATCGCCATCGCTCTGGCGCGTCAGGGCCGCAACGTACCTTATGCCTACAACCGCAAGGAAGCCAAGGATCACGGCGAAGGCGGCAATGTGGTCGGCGCGCCCTTGCAAGGACGCGTTCTGATCGTTGACGACGTCATCTCCGCAGGTACTTCAGTGCGCGAATCGGTCGAAATTATCGAAGCCGCAGGCGCAATACCCGCCGGAGTCGCCATCGCTATCGATCGTCAGGAAAAAGGCCTGGGCGAGCTATCCGCCGTGCAGGAAGTCGAACGCGAGAACGGCTTGCCGGTCTGCAGCATTGCCAACCTCGACGGGCTGATTAAATACTTGCATAATCAACCGGATATGGCGCAGAATCTGATGGCCATCGAGCACTATCGCAACCAGTACGGCAGCAGTGCCTAACCATCGATCTCGGGAAAATCATGCAGGCTTGGTGTATCACCACATTCAATATATCGCTAGCCCTGCTAAGTTTATTGATGATCAGTACGGCCGCCCATGCGGGTGGCGGCAAGATACACAAGTGGGTCGATGACAAAGGCGTCACTCATTACGGCGACAATATGCCGGCAAAGGATGCCAATCGCGATAACACGGTGCTGAATAACCAGGGCGTCATCATCAAGCGCAACCAAATCAACAGGCAGCAGGAAGTGGATCAGGCTGAACTGGAACAGCAGCGTCGTGACCGTGCCCTGCGCGCTTCCTATACGACTGAAGATGAAATCGACCTGGCACGCGATCGCCATCTGCAAATGGATCAAGTAGCGATACAGGCATTAGAACAGCGAAAGACCGGCGCATTGAAAAGGCTGGAAAACAGCCAGAAGAGCGCTGAATCATTCAGTAACCGGCAGAAACCGGTGCCGCAAGACCTGAGCGCTGAAATCACCGAGATCGAGTCCGAAATCAGCAGAATCGATCAGCAAATCGACGCACGCAATCGCAACATGGAAATGACGCGCGATCGTTTCAATGACGACAAGCAGCGCTTCATTGAAATCAAGGCGCAACATTAGCGTGAATCCGGCCACTCAAGGTGACCGGATTCACATGCTCTTCAGTTCAGTTTCTTCTTCAGCACCTCGTTGACCTGCGCCGGATTGGCCTTGCCTTTGCTGGCCTTCATGCATTGACCCACCAGCGCATTGAAGGCTTTTTCCTTGCCGGCCTTAAATTCTTCCACCATGGCTGCATTGGCCGCCAGCACTTCATCAATGATGGCCTCAATGGCGCCTGTATCCGTAACTTGCTTCAGACCTAGTTCTTCAATGATTGCATCTACGTCAATACTGCCGATGTTAGCAACAGTTTCGCCACCGTACTTCAGCATGCAGCCATGAGCCCACATTTCCTCAAAAACCTGCTTTCCAGCATTATTAGAAATGGTTTTATCTTCGATTCGTTGAACCAAACGAGCAAGTTCCATTGGCGCAATCGGAGACTCCGAAATATCTCTACCAACAGAATTTAACTTGGCTGACAAAGCCCCCATAATCCAGTTAGCGGCTTGTTTTGCACCCGCTCCTGCATCCACCATTGCAACAAAATAGTCAGCAATAGCTTTCGAGGATGTAAGTGTCGATGCATCGTAAGCCGATAATGCACATTCCTTCTCAAAGCGTGCCTGCATGGCTTGCGGCAGTTCCGGCATCTCTGCCTGGACTGCAGACTTGTCAGCCTCGGTGATTTCCAGCGGCAACAGGTCAGGGTCAGGGAAGTAGCGGTAATCGTTCGCCTCTTCCTTGCTGCGCATGGAACGGGTTTCGCCGGTATCGGGATTGAACAGCACGGTGGCCTGCTCGATCTTGCCGCCGTCTTCCAGTGTCTCAATCTGCCAGCGTGTCTCATACTCGATCGCCTGCTGCATGAACTTGAACGAATTGAGGTTCTTGATCTCGCGGCGAGTACCAAGCCTGTCCGAGCCTTTTGGCCTGACCGATACATTGACGTCACAGCGGAAGCTGCCTTCCTGCATGTTGCCGTCGCAGATACCAATCCACTGCACCAGTTCGTGCAGCTTCTTCGCATAAGCCACCGCCTCGGCAGCCGAACGCATGTCCGGTTCCGTGACGATCTCCAGCAGCGGGGTACCGGCACGGTTAAGGTCAATGCCGGACATGCCTTCCTGTGCGCCATGCACCGACTTGCCGGCATCTTCTTCAAGATGCGCACGGGTGATGCGGATGGTCTTTTCCGTATCGCCTACCTGTATGGTCAGCGAGCCCTTGCCGACCACCGGCAGTTCGTACTGGCTGATCTGATAGCCCTTGGGCAGGTCGGGATAAAAGTAGTTCTTGCGCGCAAATACCGAACGCGGCGCAATCTCGGCATTCACCGCCAAGCCGAACTTGATTGCACACTTGACCGCTTCCTTGTTCAACACTGGCAAGACGCCAGGCAGGGCGATACTCACTTCACAGGCTTGAGTATTTGGCTCAGCACCGTAAGTGGTCGATGCACCGGAAAAAATCTTCGATTTTGTTCTGAGCTGGGTATGCGTTTCCAGCCCGATGACAACTTCCCATTCCATGAGGGTCTATCTCCCGGATAAACGAATGTGCGCAGCCCATGCATTGCGCGCAGGGCTAGGCGAGATTTGCGAAATTTGGTTATTCCAAATGAACAATAAGCAACAACGCCATGCGCGCAATGCATGGGCTGCCCGAAGGGTTTGAACAAAAAATGGTGCCTGCTGCGTTTCGCCACTTGCGAATGGAATAACCATTCGCCGCGTGACACGCCTTGCACCCATCCAGTTTTTGTTCAAATGCATCTTTCGTTTATCCGGGAGATAGACCCTAGATTCCTTCTGGCATGCGGGTATGCCAATCTGTCACTTGTTGATAGGCATGACCGGCATTCAGCATGCGCGCTTCATCAAAATAATTGCCAATCACCTGCAAACCGACCGGCAGGGACTTGCCATCGACCTGGGCGAATCCGGCCGGAATACTCATGCCGGGCAGACCTGCCAGATTGACGGCAATGGTGTAGAGATCCTCCAGATACATAGCCACCGGATCGTCGGTTTTCTCGCCTGCACGGAAAGCAGTGCCGGGCGCCGTCGGGCCCATGATGATGTCGCACTGCTTGAAGGCCTGCTCGAAATCCTGCGCAATCAGGCGGCGAATCTGCTGGGCCTTTAGGTAATAGGCATCGTAATAGCCTGCACTCAGCACATAGGTACCAATCAGGATGCGGCGTTTGACCTCGGCACCGAAGCCTTCAGCGCGTGTCTTGCAATACATGTCCATCAGATCGGTATATTCAGCCGCACGATGGCCGTAACGCACGCCGTCGTAACGTGACAGGTTGCTGGAGGCCTCGGCCGGAGCCAGCACGTAGTAGACCGGAATCGACAGTTTGGTGTTGGGCAGGCTGATGTCGACAATCTCCGCGCCCAGCTTGCGATATTGCTCGATCGCCTCCTGTACGACCTTGGCGACGGTAGCATCCAGACCTTCGGCGAAATATTCCCTGGGCAGACCCACCTTCAGACCGGCCAGCGGCTGATCAATGGTTTCATACTTCGCCAGATCGCGGGTGTAGTCTTCCTTGTCGCGCTGCAGACTGGTCGAATCCCGCTCGTCAAAACCGGTCATGACGTTGAGCATCAGCGCCATATCCTCACAGGACTTGGCCATCGGTCCAGCCTGGTCCAGCGACGAAGCGAAAGCAATCATGCCGTAACGGGAAACCAGGCCATAAGTCGGTTTCAACCCGGAAAAACCACAGAGCGAAGCCGGCTGACGGATAGAACCGCCGGTATCGGTACCGGTTGCCGCCGCGCACAAACGCGCAGCTACTGCGGCAGCGCTGCCGCCGGAACTGCCGCCGGGCACGCGGCTCCGGTCCCAGGGATTTTTGACGCCGCCGAAATAGGAAGTCTCGTTGGACGAACCCATGGCGAACTCATCCATATTGGTCTTGCCCAGATTGACCGCACCGGCCGTATCAAAACGTTCGATTACGCCGGCATCGTAAGGGCCGATGAAATTCTCCAGCATGCGGGAACCGCAGGTGGTTTTCCAGCTCTTGGCGACAAAAATATCCTTTTGCGCGATGGGAATACCGGTCAGCGGCTCGGCCTTGCCCTGCGCGATACGCTGATCGGCCGCCGCCGCCTGCGCCAGTGATTTTTCGGCATCCACCGTGATATAGGCATTGAGTTCAGGATTGTGTTGCGCGATGCGGCCAAGGAATTCACGCGTCAGCTCGACACTGGAAATCTGTTTGCTGGCAAGCATCGCCCCCAGCTGTTTAAGGCTACTGTTGATCATGATTCAGGGGCTATTCGATGACTTTAGGGACGAGATACAGACCGTTCTCGGTGGCCGGCGCGATCTTCTGGAACTCTTCACGCTGATTGGTCTTGGTCACGACGTCCTCACGCAGGCGTTGAGTGACGTTCTGCGAATGCGACATGGGAATGATACCGGTCGTATCGACGGCCTGCATCTGCTCAATCAAATCCAGAATGCCGGACAGTTTCTGCAGCGTTGCCTCAGCTTCTGCATCGCTGATTTCGATACGCGCCAGATGCGCGATCCGCTTAACATCGGTGGTGCTTAATGACATAACTGCACCCCGCCGGATAGTTTCAATTCTAATTCCATTGGTAATTTCATTTGAATCTTAATTTTCAATACGATATCGGGTATTATAGCCCGATTTGTTGCGCTTCTTAAGCATCAGACTTGTTTATACTCAAGCGCAGAATAAAAGCTACCAACCGCAGGCACGGGATACAACATAATGTTCGGCATTTTAAACAGCTACTTTTCAAACGATCTGGCCATCGACCTTGGCACAGCGAATACCCTGATTTATGTACGTGGTAAAGGCGTGGTACTGGATGAACCTTCAGTCGTCGCCATCCGCCAGGAAGGCGGGCCGGCAGGCAAAAAGACCATCCTCGCCGTTGGCCTGGAAGCCAAGCGCATGCTCGGCCGCGCGCCTTCCAACATCACTGCCATCCGGCCGATGAAGGATGGCGTGATCGCCGACTTCACCGTCACCGAGCAGATGCTCAAATACTTTATCCGCCGCATTCATGAATCCCGACTGTTTTCACCCAACCCGCGCATCATCATCTGCGTGCCGGTCGGCTCCACCCAAGTTGAACGCCGTGCGATTCGCGAATCCGCCATCGGCGCCGGTGCCAGACAGGTCTACCTGATCGAGGAGCCGATGGCGGCAGCCATCGGTGCCGACATGCCGGTAGCTGATGCCACCGGTTCCATGGTGGTCGATATCGGCGGCGGCACTACCGAAGTCGGCGTCATCTCGCTGGGTGGCATCGTCTATGCCAAATCCGAGCGCGTCGGTGGTGACAAGTTCGACCAGGCCATCATCGACTACATCCGCCGCAACTATGGCATGCAGATTTCCGAACCGACCGCCGAACTGATCAAAAAGAAAATCGGCTCTGCCTTCCCTGGCTCCGAAGTGCTGGAAATGGAAGTAACCGGCCGCAATCTGGCCGAAGGTCTGCCACGCAAATTCACGATCTCCAGCAATGAAATTCTCGAAGCACTGACCGAACCACTGAATGCCATTGTCGGTGCAGTAAAATCCGCACTGGAACAGACCCCGCCTGAACTCGGCGCCGACATCGCCGAAAAAGGCATGGTACTGACCGGTGGTGGCGCACTGCTGCGCGATCTGGATCGCCTGCTGGTGGAAGAGACCGGTCTGCCGGTCATCGTCGCCGAAGACCCACTCACCTGCGTCGCTCGCGGTTGCGGACGCGCACTGGAAGAAATGGACAAACTGGGCAATGTATTTGCCAGCGAATAATCAGCACCTACAATTTCTTGTACAACCAACAGGCCGCTATTGCTTCACGCGGCTTGTTTTTTTCTGAAAGCAATCAGGCACCATGCCTCGCGCTCTGGAACCTCAGCAATCACCGGCATTTTTTGTTCGCGGCCCGAGTCCTCTTGCCCGGCTGGTGTTCTTTTCCGCGCTGTCACTGGCACTGATCGTCACTGATTCACGCCTGCATTATCTGACCGAGGTCCGCCAGGGTTTCATTGCCCTGCTGCACCCCCTGCAGGTTGTCGCCAACGCCCCGTTCGATCTCTACCACGCCAGTGCCGAATATCTGACCGCACACAACACACTGGTGGGAACCAACCGCCAACTGAGCGAGCAGGCACTGCATGACGGCGCCAAGCTGCAGCGTCTGAATGAACTTGAGGTCGAGAACAAGCATCTGCGCAACCTGCTGGGAGCCTCACAGACCATCGGCCAGCCGGCACGGCTGGCCGAAGTCCTGCATATGGGCCGCGACCCCTTTTCACAAAAAATGGTAGTCAATCTCGGCGCCCGCCAGAACATCAAGCCAGGCCAGGCGGTCGTCGATGGCGATGGCGTCATCGGCCAGGTTACCAGTGTCTACCCGTTGTCCAGCGAGGTGACCCTGATCACCGACAAGGAGCTGTCCATCCCGATTCAGGTCGAACGCAACGGTCTGCGCGCCATCGCCTTCGGCGCCGGTGTCGATAATGTGCTGGATCTGCCCTATCTGCCGGCCAACGTGGATATCCAGATCGGCGACCGTCTCATCACTTCCGGCATTGATGGCGTCTATCCGGTCGGCCTCGCGGTCGCCGAGGTCACGAACATCGAACGCAACCCGGATTCGCCATTCGCCAGAATCACATCCAAACCTCTGGCAGGCATCAAGAACCACCGTCAGGTGTTGCTGATCAGCATCCCTGAAATCGAACCGGCGCTGGGCGCGATCATCAACAGCACAGGCAGCGCAACGAAGACCGAGAAACCGGCCGAGAATAGCGGTGCGGTCACACCAACCCCAGCAGGATCTGTCAGCCAGAATGTCAACCGTCAGCCTTAAACACGTCTATGCCTCCATGCTGCTGGCACTGCTGTTGCAGCTACTTCCCTGGGAGGGAATGGCCCTGGATTTGCGGCCGGATTTCCTGCTGCTGACCGTCATCTACTGGTTGCTGCGGGCACCTCACCTGTGTCATATCGGCACTGCCTGGTTTGCCGGGCTGCTGATCGATCTGGCAACCGGCGGACTGTTCGGCCAGTACGCACTGGCTTATGCAATGACAGCCTTTCTCGCCGTCAGCTATCAGCGCAGACTTGCACTGTTCAATATCTGGCAGCAGACCGCCTATGTCTTTTTTCTGCTGCTGCTTACCCAGACCACAGTCATGGTACTCAAGCTGTTTGGCGGGGATGATTTTCCCGGCTGGGATTACTACCTGCACAGTTTCAGCGGCATCCTGCTCTGGCTGGTCGTCATCTTCTCACCCATCGGTGTAGAAGCACCTCCGCACAAGAGTTAAAGGTCAAGCTGGCAGAATGAGCGCGCGTTCCGAGCTGAAAAACTACCGGCAGGAAAGTTACTATTTCCGCATACGTCTGGCGGTTGCCGCTACATTCGTGCTGCTCTGCTTCGGTATCCTGGCTGCACGCCTGTTCTACCTGCAAATGGCAAAGTATGAGCACTATCACACGCTGGCCGAGAGCAACCGCATCTCGCTGGTTCCCATCGTGCCAAATCGCGGCCTGATATTCGACAAGAACGGCGTGGTGCTGGCACATAACTTTTTTGTCTATACGCTGGAAATCACACCGGCCCGTGTGAAAAATGTCGAGGAAACCATCAACCAGCTCAGCGAACTGGTGGAAATCGGCGCCCTGGATCGCAAGCGTTTCAAGAAGATACTCTCGGAAAGTCAGGAATTTGAAAGTGTGCCGCTGAGAACACACCTGAATGAAGCAGAAGCTGCACGTTTCGCCGTAAATCGCTACCGCTTCCCTGGCGTTGAAATCAAATCGCGACTTTTCAGGCATTACCCGCAAGGTGCGCTCGGTTCACATCTGGTCGGTTATATCGGCCGCATCAACGACAAGGATTTGATCAACCTGAAGGAATCCGGCGAACTTTCCAATTACAAAGGTTCTGACCACATCGGCAAAAGCGGGCTGGAGGAATATTACGAAAGCGTCCTGCACGGCAAGACCGGCTTCAAGCAGGTAGAGACCGACTCCGGCGGCCATGCCGTGCGTGTGCTTTCGAGCACGCCGCCCGTGCCCGGCGACAACCTCATACTTTCGGTAGACAGCAAACTACAGAAAATCGGCGAGGATGCGTTCGGCGACAGGCGTGGGGCACTGGTCGCGATCCAACCACAAACCGGCGAAGTGCTGGCTTATGTCAGCATGCCCACATTTGACCCCAACCTGTTCATCGGCGGCATCGACACCGAAAGCTGGAAAGCATTGAACGAATCGCTGGACCGGCCGCTGATCAACCGCCCCCTGCGTGGCATCTACCCGCCGGGCTCGACATTCAAGCCTTTCATCGCGTTGGCCGGGCTAGAGGCAGGCAGACGCGCACCACCATTCAGCATCAACGACCCCGGCTTTTTCACGCTGCCCGGCAACACCCACCGCTACCGCGACTGGAAACCACAGGGCCACGGTGTAGTAGACATGCGCAAAGCCATCACCATCTCCTGCGACACCTTTTTCTACGGACTCGCTCATGAAATGGGCATTCATGCCATGACCGACTTCGTCCGGCATTTCGGCTTTGGTCAAAGATCCGGCATCGACATCAAAGGCGAACTCGAAGGCTTGCTGCCGACGCCGGAGTGGAAGAAGCGACGCTGGAACCAGCCCTGGTATCCGGGAGAAACAGTGATCTTCGGCATCGGTCAGGGCTACATGCTGGCAACGCCCATGCAGCTGGCTCAAGCGACGGCAATCTTCGCCAACAACGGCGTCGCCATGAAACCGCACCTAGTCACCGGCATTCAGGAAGCCAGCTCGGGGATCGTCCGTCCGGTCGAGCAGGTGGTGACCGACAGAATAGAACTGAAACCGGAAAACGTCGAAATCGTCAGAAAAGGCATGGAAGACGTGACGCTGCCCGGCGGCACCGCTGTCGCGGTTGGCGCCGGCGCACCCTACACTGTCGCAGCCAAAACCGGCACGGCGCAGGTGGTCGGTATCAAACAGGGTGAAAAATATGATGCCAGCAAACTGGATGAACGCCACCGCGACCACGCCCTCTTCATCGCTTACGCTCCGGCTGACGATCCACAGATCGCATTGGCCGTCATCGTCGAAAACGGTGGTAGCGGCGGGTCTGTCGCCGGACCGATTGCGCGCAAGGTGATGGACTACTATCTGCTGGGCAAGGAACCCGCGGAAAGCACACCGGCAACACAGCTTGCTTTACCGGAAACCGCGATCGCACCCGCAACCACCGAGGAGCATGCACATGATTGATCGTATCTACAAAGGTCTGGTCCGGCATATCGACGGCTTTCTCATGGGCTGCCTACTGCTGACCCTGCTGCTGGGACTTTTCGTGCTGTACAGCGCATCGGGCGAAAGCAGCACCAGGATATTTGCACAACTGACCAACATCTCCATCGCGCTGCTGGTCATGTGGCTGGCTGCCAATATCCCGCCACAGCATCTGGAACGCATCGCACTGCCGCTCTATCTGCTCGGTGTTCTTCTATTACTCGGTGTCGCACTATTTGGCGAGATCACCAACGGCGCCCGCCGCTGGCTTGACCTGGGCATTGCCAGAATCCAGCCCTCCGAACTGATGAAGATCGCCGTGCCCATGATGCTGGCCTGGTATTTCGCCAAACGGGAGGAATCCCTGCGACTGACGGATTATGCGATTGCCGCCATATTCCTCGCAATCCCGGCCGCATTCATCCTGAAACAGCCGGATCTGGGCACGACCCTGCTGATTATCGGCTCCGGCGTTTTCGTCATCTATCTAGCCGGCTTTAGCTGGAAACTGATCATCGCCATGGCGGTTGGTGCCGCTGCACTCGCCCCCGTGCTCTGGACCATGCTGCACGACTACCAGCAGCGACGCATCATCATCCTCTTCGATCCGCACCAAGACCCGCTCGGGGCGGGCTACCACACCATACAGGCCAGCATCGCCATCGGCTCCGGCGGTCTGGCAGGCAAAGGCTGGCTCAATGGCACACAGTCGCAACTGGACTTTATCCCGGAACGTACCACCGACTTCATCCTCGCCGTGTTCGGTGAAGAATTCGGCCTGCTCGGAAACCTTTTGCTGCTATTACTGTTCACACTCATCATTGGTCGCGGCTTGGTGATTGCGGCGCAGGCACAGAACACGTTCTGCCGTTTACTGGCAGGCAGCATCAGCCTGACATTCTTCACCTATGCTTTCGTCAACATCGGCATGGTCAGCGGCATCCTGCCTGTGGTCGGCGTACCGCTGCCGCTGATCAGCTACGGCGGCACTTCCCTGGTGACACTGATGTTAGGTTTCGGTATTTTAATGAGCATTCAAACCCATAAAAAACTGGTGGCGACATGATGAAAATCTTGCATGCATTGACTATCATCCTATTCAGCCTGCTGCTCGGTGCCTGTGGCAGCACCAGCGTCAAACCGGAGCGGCCTGCCAGCCCCACAGCCCCAACCAGCAAACCAGGCACTGGCGGCGGCTATTATCTGGATGACGGCCCCGGCGAGATTTCCCAGGCCGAACTGGAACGTATCCCCGATGCGGTTCCACGGGCAGAACCCATACGCGCAGCCAACAGTCGCCCCTATACCGCTCTGGGTCAGCAATACGTACCGATGCGCGAATATCGGCCCTACAAGCAACGCGGCGTCGCCTCCTGGTACGGCAAACGCTACCACGGCAACCAGACGGCCAGTGGCGAGCACTATGACATGTATGCCATGACCGCTGCCCACACTACACTGCCCATCCCCAGCTATGTGCGCGTCACCAATCCGGAGAACGGCCGTTCGGTGGTATTACGCGTCAACGATCGCGGGCCCTTTCTGCACGGCCGGCTGATTGACGTTTCCTATGTCGCTGCGCACAAACTCGGCATCGCCGGCAAAGGCAGCGGCGTGGTCGATGTCGAATGGATAGACACCAGGCCAGAAACCATGGCCCGCGCCTCATCCGCCTCATCAACCACTTCGAGCAATACGGCTGCCAACGCCAGCGGCGTCTATGTACAGGTCGGTGCTTTCAAATCCCGCGAAAATGCCGACCGGCTGCGCGCGAGCCTGCAGAACCAGAATCTGGCCATCACCGCTGACGGCAGAAATGTGCCCATCCAGAACTGGTATAATGACGACACCTATCGCGTCAGGTTAGGCCCCTACCAGAATCGTTCCGAGGCAGATATGGCCGCCAGTAGAATCAACCAGAGCATAGGCACCAACGCCATTGTTGTTTTCCAAAACTAATCCGTTAAAGATTTGAACATGTCCATATTGAAATCGCTTTTCCTTGCCGCATCCCTGGCCTTCGCTTCCACCATTGCCGTCGCCGCCGACATCCCGCCGCCGCCCAGCATGGCGGTCAAGTCCTATGTGCTGCTTGACGTCAACAGCAACCGCTTTATTGCCGAACAGGGCGCGGAGATGCGCGTGGAACCGGCTTCGCTGACCAAGGTCATGACCGCCTATCTGACATTCAAGGCATTGAAGAACGGCCACCTGCAACCGGATCAACAAGTCCCGGTCAGCACGGCCGCCTGGAAGGCCGAAGGCTCCAGAATGTTTATCGAGCCCAATCGCCCGGTGACAGTCGAGGAACTGATCCACGGCGTCATCATTCAGTCCGGCAACGATGCTTCGATTGCGCTGGCAGAAGCCATTGCCGGCTCTGAAGAAGTCTTTGCCCAACTGATGAACCAGGAAGCCAAGCGCCTGGGCATGCAAAACAGCAATTTCATGAACTCCACCGGCCTGCCCGACCCGGACCACTACACGACGGCGCATGATCTGGCGATCCTTGCCGCCGCACTGATTCAGGATTACCCGGAACAGTACCAGCGTCTATATTCGGTCAAGGAATACACCTATAACAACATCACCCAACCTAACCGCAACCTGCTGTTGTGGCGTGATCCGCATGTCGATGGCATCAAGACCGGTCACACCAAGGCCGCCGGTTACTGCCTGATGACATCGGCCAAACGCGGCGACATGCGCCTCATTTCGGTCATCCTCGGCGCCACCTCGGAAAACGCCCGTGCCGCAGAGAGCCAGAAACTGCTGAATTATGGCTTCCAGTTCTACGAATCCCAACTGGTCTACAAGGCTGGTGCAGCCATCAGCGAACTCAAGGTCTGGAAAGGCAAGGACAACATGCTGGCTGCCACTGTCGCAGAAGATCTGTACATCACATTGCCCAAAGGCGAATACAGCCGGGTCAAAGCCACGTTGACCAGTCAGCAGCCGCTGATTGCGCCAATCAAGGCGGGGCAGGAAGTCGGTACCATTGAATTCACGCTGGACGGCAAAGTGATCGACAGCCAGAAACTGGCCGCCTCCAAGGATGTCGGTATCGCCGGCTTCTTCGGTCGCCTGTGGGACACCATCCGCCTCTGGTTCATATAAGTTGAGCACAGACCCGGCATGAGCGAGATCGTCTATCTCAATAGCCAGTTTCTTCCTATTGAGGAAGCGCATGTCCCGGTGCTGGACCGCGGCTTCATTTTCGGCGACGGCGTCTATGAAGTCATCCCGGTCTATTCACGACATCCGTTCAGACTGCGCGAGCATCTCGAGCGCCTGCAGCATAGCCTGAGCGGCATCCGGCTGGAAAATCCGCACACGCAGGAGCAATGGGAAGCACTGGTCATCGACCTGATCGAACGCAACGACCTGCAGGATCAATCCGTCTATCTGCAGGTCACACGTGGCTCCGCGCCGCGTGATCAGGCATTTCCCAAACAGGTGGTGCCGACCGTCTTCATGATGTGCATGGAACTGATCACGCCGCCCTGGGAACTGGTCGAACATGGCGCATCGGCCGTCAGTACCAGCGATATCCGCTGGGATCGCTGCGACCTCAAGGTGGTTTCGTTACTGCCGAATGTATTATTGCGCCAGATGTCGGCGGATGTCGGCGCTGCCGAGACCGTCATGTTCCGCGACGGCATCCTGACCGAAGGTTCAGCCAGCAATATTTTCGCGGTGGAAAACGGCGTCATCCTCACCCCGCCCAAGGACAACCACGTGCTACCGGGCATCACTTACGACGTGGTGCTGGAACTGGCCGCCGCCGAGGGCATCCCTGTTGAGTTTGGCCATTTCGAGGAAGCCCGCATACGCCGCGCCGACGAACTCTGGTGCACTTCCTCGACCAAGGAGATACTGGCGATTGTCAAACTGGACGGTCAACCGGTTGCAAATGGCAAACCCGGCCCCATATTCCACCGCATGTACCAACTTTATCAAGCATACAAGAACGAGGTCATGCGTCATGGCTGAACAGGAAACCCTGGTCGAGTTCCCTTGCGATTTCCCCATCAAGGTCATGGGCGAGATGCGCGAGGAATTCACACAAACCATTATTGACGTGATTCGGATCCACACTGAGGAATTCGATGCCGGCAAGGTCGAGATGCGCGCCAGCTCCGCCGGCAAATATCTGAGTCTGACCTGCACCGTCCATGTCACTTCCAAACCGCAACTGGACGACATCTATCGTGCGCTGACCTCGCATCCGCTGGTCAAATTCGTGCTCTGACCGAATGCCGCAACGCCTGACCATACGCCGGCTCGGCCGGACCGACTACGAGCCTGTATGGCATGCCATGCAGGCGTTCACCGCCGCCCGCACCGATGACACCATGGACGAACTGTGGGTGACCGAACACCCGCCGGTCTATACGCTGGGCCTCAACCGCCGCGATGTGCGCCTCCCCACCCGCAACGATATCCAGCTGATGCTGGTCGATCGCGGCGGCAAGATCACCTATCACGGCCCGGGTCAGGTCGTCATCTATCTGCTACTCGACCTCGGCCGCAAGGGGCTCAAGGTGCGGCAACTGGTCAGCGCCATGGAGAATGCCATCATCGAACTGCTGGCCGCGCATGATATCGAGGCCAGCGCACTGGCCAATGCCCCCGGTGTCTATGTCGCCGGCCGCAAGATCGCCTCGCTCGGCCTGCGCCTGAAGAAAAACCATTGCTATCACGGCCTCGCGTTGAATGTCGCCATGGACCTGACGCCGTTCGACGCTATCGACCCCTGCGGCTACCGCGGCCTGCAGGTCACGCAACTCGCCGACCTCGGCATCGACATGTCCCTGCCGGCAGCGGCCGATGCCTTGCTGCTCAACCTGTGCCGAGATCTGACTTATACTGACATCCAATACACCAACGAATCCCCCGCATGAGCGACATCACCGACACCACAGCAAAACGCCCGGGCGCCAAGGTCGCCGGCCTCAAGGAAACCGGCGCCGCCAAGACGGCCCGCATCCCGATCAAGATCGTGCCGCAACCGGCCATGCGCAAGCCGGAATGGATACGCATGAAAGTGCCGGACAGCGCCCGCTTTCAGGAAATCAAGCAGGTGCTGCGTGACAACAACTTGCACACCGTCTGCGAAGAAGCCTCCTGCCCCAACATCGGTGAATGCTTCAGCGGCGGCACTGCTACCTTCATGATTCTCGGCGACATCTGCACCAGGCGCTGCCCGTTCTGCGATGTCGCCCATGGCAAACCGTTGCCACCGGATGTCAACGAACCTGAGAACCTCGCACGCACCATCGCGCAGATGAAACTCAAATACGTCGTCATCACCAGCGTCGACCGTGACGACCTGCGCGACGGCGGCGCGCAACATTTCGTCGACTGCATCAGCGCCGTACGTAGGCAATCTCCCGAGATCAAGATCGAGATTCTGGTTCCGGATTTCCGCGGCCGCCTCGACCGCGCCATGCAAATCCTCACGTTGGCACCGCCTGATGTCATGAATCACAACTTGGAAACCGTGCCACGGCTCTACAAGGAAGCCCGCCCCGGCTCCGATTACCGCAACTCGCTGGAGTTACTGAAGGCGTTCGGCGAGCAGCATCCGCAGGTGCCGACCAAGTCCGGCCTGATGCTGGGTATCGGCGAAACCGATGAAGAGATTCTGCAAGTGATGCAGGACCTGCGCGAACACGGCGTCACCATGCTGACACTGGGCCAGTACCTGCAACCCAGCCCGCACCACCTGCCGGTCAAACGCTTCGTCGCACCGGCGATTTTCAAACAATTCGAAGGAAAAGCGCTGGCCATGGGCTTCACCCATGCCGCCTGCGGCCCCATGGTGCGCTCCAGCTACCACGCCGACCAGCAGGCGCATTCAGCCGGGGTCTGACCGTCATTCTGAAAAACAAAGACACAATCTCTCAACGCGGATTCGTACTACAAGGAATTACACCCTACGCAGGTCACCAGAATTGCAGCAGAGTCGACTAAGCGCAAAAGCCAATAATGTGATACCGTTTAAGTCAATACACAGACAAAAGACATAGAACAAATGGAATATCTATTCGTTTACTTGCTCTTTGTTGCACTCATCTCATGGTGGGCCGCTCAATGGAACAGAGACCCGACGATATGGGCACTCTTGGCTTTCATCCTCTCACCAATTATTGCCGCAATAATGCTCATCGTTCTTGGTGAGGAAGAGGGCGAAAGCTTCACGGGTGACTACGTCAAATGTCCGATGTGTGCAGAAAAGATAAAGCGCGAAGCCATCCGCTGCAAACATTGCGGCGCAGATATCGGCAAATTCAAAAACGCCGAATACCTCAATGAAGGCGAACTTGAAAAATTAATCTCCAACCTTCAGAACAAAAAATCTTCAGATTAAACAACTAGCCGCACAATTCAACACCACACATGAGACTCCCCGGACTAACGCATCGAACGATACACCGTGCGGCGCGTGCGCTTGCTGAGGACCAGTTGCCAGAGCTGACCCTGGCGTGAGCGGAAATAACCGGCGCAGCACATCAGATAATACTTCCACATGCGGTAGAAGCGCTGGTCGTACTTGCCCTGTAACTGCGGCCAGGCGCGATTGAAATTGTCCCACCAGGCCATCAGCGTACGGTCGTAATCCTGACCGAAATTGTGCCAGTCCTCGATGATGAAGCGCCGCTCCAGATTTTGCGTGATCTGCGTGGCAGAGGGCACCTTGCCGTTGGGGAAAATGTAGCGGTCGATCCAGGGATCTGTACAGATGGAGGTCTTGTAATGACCGATGGTGTGCAGCAGGAACAGTCCGTCGTCCTTAAGCAGTTCGAAAGCTTTCTGGAAATACACGGGATAGTTCTTGGGACCCACATGCTCGAACATGCCGACCGAAACGATCTTGTCGAACTGGCCTTGCAACAGGCGATAGTCCATCAACCGGATCTCGACCGGCAGGCCGGCACAGCGTTCCTCTGCCAGCTTCTTCTGCTCTTTCGAAACCGTGACTCCCATCACCTCAACGCCATAATTTGCAGCCGCGTGCTTGGCCAGTCCGCCCCAGCCGCAGCCGATTTCCAGCACACGTTCTCCCGGTTTCAGTTCCAGCTTGCGGCAGATCATATCCAGCTTGTCATGCTGCGCCTGCTCCAGATTGTCGGCCTTGGCCCAGTAGGCGCAGGAGTAGCTCATGCTGGAATCGAGCATGGCCTCGAACACGTCGTTACCGATGTCGTAATGGCGCTCACCGACCTGGAAAGCGCGGGAAAAGGATTGCAGGTTGAAAAGGCGATGTCGCAGGCTTTCGCCCAGCATGCGTATCTTGGCCCAGCCGATGAGCCTGGTCTCAATCTCGGCACTCAACAAGCGTTCGATGGTTTCATCGAGCCGTTCCGAATCCCAGAGGCCGTCGACATAGGCATCGCCTAAACCAAGAGAGCCTTTATAGAGGATTTGTCGATAGGCTTCATGATCGTGGACTTGAATATCCCATGGCTGTTGGCCGTTGAATTGCACGCCAGCATGCGCAAAGATTTCCGCAACAATCGCTGGCGCGACCGGCCCTGAAGATTGACTCGTCAATATACTGCCCCCCCTGAAGAATTGTCAGAAACAAAACACTCAAAGATCCCAGTCACCTGACATCATAATCTGAATCGGCGTCCGTTGCGCAAACTCATAATCCGCAATGCTCGATTCTATTGGTTCCCAAGCATGGCGCAGAAATTACCCTAAACAATCAAGCCGTCGATTGCAAGTTACAGCATAATAATGGCAAAAATGTTTTTTGAAGGTGGACTATGGCAGATTGTGAATTATGTACAGACGCTGGCGGTGAACTGATCTGGCAGGACGGGTTTTGCCGCGTGGTACGCATTGAGGATCTCAACTACCCCGGATACTGCCGTGTCATTCTGAACAGCCACATGAAGGAAATGACCGATCTCGAGGCACGCGAACGTGAGCGCCTGATGTCTGTGGTTTTTGCCGTGGAACAGGCGGTGCGTGAAACGCTACAGCCAGAAAAAATCAACTTGGCCAGCCTCGGTAATATGACGCCGCACTTGCACTGGCATATCATCCCGCGCTACAGGCAGGACAAGACATTCCCCAACCCGATTTGGGCTCAGAGCAAACGCGAGACCATGGCAGCAGCACTGGATGCCGGAACGGCAAGGAAACTGAAAGCCGCCATCCAGCGCACTCTCGGCTAACTTCAACCCAGATAATCCATTAGGCGGCGCTTCGCACCTGCGCCCTAATGGATTATCTGGGTTGAAAATTACAGTGGATCTACCAGCAGACGATCGACCACTTTGCCCTGTTTCAGGTGCGTTTCAATAATCTCGTCTATATCGTCAGTATCTACAAAGGTATACCAGACCGCCTGTGGGTAAACCACCAACAAGGGCCCTTCTCCGCAGCGGTCGAAACAACCGGCGCGATTGACGCGCACCTTGCCTTTTCCATTCAATCCGAGCTTTTTCACACGCGCTTTCATGTGATCGAACGCAGCTTCCGCACCGCAGTCCGTGCAACAGGCTGCACCGTCTTCGCGCTTGTTCAGGCAGAAAAAAACATGATATTGAAAGTGATTGGCTGTCATATTCGCTCGGTGATGGCTTGGTTCTCGGTGATAGTTCAGTTATAGCTCAGTGATAAGCCTGGCGCAGGCTAGTCGGATGCAAGACTGTCCTGGCGGGTAAAAGTCCAGGTTCGGGTAATGCTGAGAATATCGGTATCTTTGCGTATATCATCCGGGAATGGCGCATAAGGTGCTGCCAACTCCACGATACGTCGCGCCGCACCATCCAGTATCTGATGGCCGGAACTCTGATTGATCTCGATCTTCTCGAGCGAGCCATCAGCCTTGATGGAGACCGTCATGCGTAGCTGGCCATAAATCTTCTGTTCTTTGGCGGCTTCCGGATAATTCAGGTTGCCCACGCGTTCGACCTTCTGCCGCCAGGCTTCGACATACGTGGCAAAACGATATTCCTGAGTACGGGCGCCGACAAACTTGCGCTTGGGGCGCTTCTGATACTCGTCCTGCTGCTTGGATATCTGCGCCTCCAGACGCGCCACATCTGCAATAGCCGAAGCCAACATTGCACGGTCTATGGTCTGCGAGACAACTTCGCGATTCAGGCCTTTCTCCAGCTGCTGGGAGTCCGCCTGTCTGGGCGCCTGGTTTTCCGTCACCTGCCTGGATTTAGCCTGTGTCATCAGAGTTTGCGCCTGCTTCTCCAGTTCCGCCACACGTTGCATCTGACGCTCGGCTTCGGCATCTGCCTCCGCTTTTTTCTGGGTCTGCTTGAGCTCCTCGGCCGGCTTGACTCTGGGCTCGACCGGTTTATCCTTGGGCGCAGGCACAGCAGATTTGGCGCGCCGCTCTTCATCGGTGTTGCCGCCGCGATCCAGATTGGCCTGCGCCAGCGCATCGGCTTTTTCCGGCGCCGATTCAGTCTTGGCATTGACCAGCACGATTTCCAGCGCAGGAATATTGTCCCTGAAGCGCTGCAGGTCAGGCGCCTCAAACCTGATGGCGACGATCACCACCGCATGCAGGACTGCCGACACCATCAGTGTCAGTGCAAGCGGATCCTGTGATTTCAGTAGGGCCAGATTCAAATGCCTTATCCCTGTTTGAGTCTTTCCAGCAATTGCTGATGTATGCCGCCGAAACCGCCATTGCTCATCACCAGAATATGATCACCCGGCTCGGCAGTTTGTACTATCGCAGCAAGCAGCTTTTCCATATCGTCAAAAGTGCCGGCTTTATGCTGGATAGGCGCAAGTGCCTGCTGCACATCCCAACCGAGATTGGCACCATAGCAGAATACGCGATCAGCCTCAGCCAGACTGTCTGGCAGCGCTGCCTTCATCACTCCCAGCTTCATGGTGTTGGAGCGCGGCTCGAGCACTGCCAGAATACGCGCATTGCCAACTCTGGCTCGCAGGCCCGCGACCGTAGTCGCAATGGCGGTCGGATGATGGGCAAAGTCATCATAGACGGTGATGTTATTGACCACACCGCACATTTCCATCCGGCGTTTTACATTCCTGAACTGCCCTAGCGCCTCGATACCAACCTCCGCTGTCACGCCGGCATGACGAGCTGAGGCGATGGCAGCCAATGCATTCATGCGGTTATGTTCACCGAGCAGATCCCAGTTCAAACGGCCCTGCAATCGCTGCTGGAACAGAATATCGAAACTGCCATAGGCAGTGACATTCTCCGCCTGCCACCCGGCCACCGTACCGAAATGCTCCACCGGCGTCCAGCAACCTCGATCAATCACGCGCTGCAGACTTTGCTCCCTGCCGTTCGCCACGACCAACCCCTGTCCCGGCACTGTGCGCACCAGATGATGAAATTGCGTCTCGATGGCCGCAAGATCAGCGAAGATATCAGCATGATCGAATTCCAGATTGTTCAGCACGGTAGTGCGCGGACGGTAATGAACGAACTTGGAACGCTTGTCGAAGAAGGCGGTGTCGTATTCATCTGCCTCTATGACAAAGAAAGGCGAAAGACTGTTCGCATCCTGCCGGGGGACACCGGGCAAACGCGCCGAAATGCCAAAGTTCTGCGGCACGCCGCCGATCAGGAAACCGGGCGCCAGACCGGCATACTCCAGTATCCAGGCCAGCATGGAAGAAGTCGTCGTCTTGCCGTGGGTGCCGGCGACTGCGAGCACCCACTTACCCTGCAACACGTTCTCCGCCAACCATTGCGGACCGGAGATATAAGGCAGGCCGCGATTGAGGATTTCCTCCATCAAGGGATTGCCGCGTGAAACAACGTTGCCGATGACATAGATATCCGGATTGAGCGTAGTCTGCGCCGGATCGAATCCCTCGATCAGTTCTATACCTTGCGCCTCGAGTTGCGTGCTCATGGGCGGATAGACATTGGCATCGCAACCGGTGACCTTGTGGCCGGCGGCCTTGGCCAGCACTGCGATACCCCCCATGAAAGTACCGCAAATACCTAGGATATGAATATGCATACTGGAATCAAGCCGCCTGCTGTTAATGTTTTAGCTAAGATTATTTTAGCAAACTATTAGTTTTTATGGGTTTTTAACCCGGATGTTTCATAAATTCGCGTGATGATCGCGCAGGATATTGGTTTTCCAGTGCTTTTTATGAAGGAGCGGTGTAGTTATTCATACACCCGACTGAGGAAAAAGTGCCGGGAAAGCAAAGACCATGCGAGGGCGCGTGCAATTTATGAAATATCCGGGTCACGCACAACCCTCAGCCCAATGCCCTGATGTGCGCCTGACAATATATAAGCAATTGGAATTCCTGCAGAATTCATTTACAGTAGCTTGAAAATCAATAAAAGCTCGAGCTTGAATGCGATGCAGAAAAGCCAATGGATAAAAGCCTGAATCAGCAGATCACCGACTTTAAGGTGTGGCGGGATGAGTTATCGAAAAGCATTTCCAGCTATCGTGACTGGCTAGGCAAGGCTCATCCGGAAAGCGGCTTCGAGGAACTGCGCCTGTATGACATCGAGCAGGCGCTGGAACGTGACAAACTGATCCTTGCCTTCGTCGCCGAATTCTCCCGCGGCAAGACGGAAACCATCAACGCCCTGTTCTTTTCCGAATATGAACAGCGACTGCTGCCATCCGACCCAGGGCGCACAACCATGTGCCCGACCGAAATCTTCTGGGATGACCGTGAAGAACCCTGCATCAAACTGCTGCCGATAGAGACACGCAAGAGCGATGACAGCCTGAATTACTACAAAAACACACCGCAGGCCTGGTCAAAAATCCGTCTTGAAATCAATTCGCCGAGCCAGATGAAGCAAGCCTTTCAATCCATCGTCGAACAGAAGGAAGTAAGCCTGGACGAAGCACGCGCTGTCGGGCTGTGGGACGAAACCGACCAGGTCATGACGCAGGCTCTGGAAGCCAAAGGAAAGATCGACATCCCGGTCTGGCGCCATGCGCTCATCAATTTCCCTCACCCTTTATTGAAAAGCGGTCTGGTCATCCTCGATACGCCGGGGCTGAATGCCCTGGGAGCCGAGCCGGAACTGACACTGAACATCATCTCCAATGCACATGCGGTGATTTTCATCATGGCCACCGATACCGGCGTCACCAAATCCGACATGCAGATCTGGACCGATCACATCGGCAACCATTGCCGGCGCAAGATCGCCTTGCTCAACAAGATCGACATCCTCTGGGATGCCCTGAAGACGCAAGCCGAAGTCGATGCCGAGATCATTTCGCAAATCAACCAAACCGCCAGACAGCTACATCTCGACGTATCCAGCGTACTGGCCATATCAGCGCAGAAGGCGCTGCTGGCAAAAATCAAACGTGATACGGAACTGCTGGAGCGCAGCGGCATACTGAAAGTGGAGAAAATGCTGGCCGAAAATGTAGTGGGCGCCAAGCACGACATCCTGCGCAGTACCGTGGTGACAGAAACCAGCGGCCTGGTGAAAAATTCACGGCGCTTCATTCAGCAACGCCTCGCCAGCAGGCGTAGCCAGCTTGATGAATTACATAGCCTGCGGGGCAAGAATCGCAGCATTATTGAAAGCCTTCTGACGGAAGTCAGCGAGAGCCGCAAACATTACGACGCCTCGGTCGTCACCTTCAACCAGGGCAGCAATACGATCTCAGGCCTGGGCAAGCAACTGCTGGGGCTACTGGAGCAGGAGAATCTGCAGATACTACTGGCGGAGAGCAAACGTGAAATCGGTGACAGCTGGAGCACTGTCGGCCTGAATCGCAGCATCAGGAAACTGATGCAGCAGACCAGACAGTTGGCAGAAGAAATCAACGGGATGGGCAGCAATATCCAGCAACAGGCAGAGCAGCTTTATCAGCTGTTTGCCAACCGTCATCAATTCGAAGCGCGCATCCCGCCCAGACTGGACATGTCGGAGTTCACGAAGCGCATGGCCGCGCTGGAGAAGATCACGGAGGCTTTTTGCCGCGACCCGGTTAATGTCATGACAGAAAAACATTTTCTCATCAGAAAGTTCTTCATGAGTCTGGGGCGCCAGGTTGAAGTGATTTTCGCCGACACCTGTAAACAGACGCAAAACTGGCTGAAGAATGTGCTGGCACCGCTTCGGCAACAGATTGATGAACACAAGGAAAATCTGGATAAACGCAGCAAATCCCTGATGCAGATCCACCAGAATGCCGATGAACTGCAAAACAATATCAAGGCACTCGAGAATAATCTAACATCGCTACAGGCACAAAGCGCGATGCTGGACAAGCTGCTACTGAAACTGATGCAGGATGCAAAACCGCGAAACATGACAGTACCGGCAGGTCCGGCCGTAGCGGCCTGATGCTGGCGCCAGCAGACTTTACAACCTACATGAGCACGATTTCAAACGACTCCTGCGTATATTGCAGGTCTGCCTGCAGAGACACCGGCTTGCCGATGAAGTCCGATAGATTGGCCAAGCTCTGTGATTCCTCATCCATCAGCAGGTCGATTACTTTAGGCGAAGCGATGACGCGGAACTCACGCGCGCTGAACTGCCGCGCATGGCGCAGCAGTTCGCGCAGAATCTCATAGCATACGGTCTGTGCGGTCTTCAGTTCGCCGCGTCCCTGGCACGCCGCGCAAGGCTCGCACAGCATATGCGCCAAACTTTCACGCGTGCGTTTTCGTGTCATTTCCACCAGACCCAGCACCGAAAATCCGCTGACCCATGTACGCGCCCGGTCTCTGGCCAGTTTGCTGTTCAGTTCCTCCATTACGGCGGCACGCTGCTCGTCCTCATCCATGTCGATAAAATCAATGATGATGATACCGCCCAGGTTTCTCAGTCGCAGCTGTCTTGCGATACACTGCGCCGCCTCCAAATTGGTCTTGAAGATGGTATCGGACAGCGATTTGCCGTTGACGAAACTGCCGGTGTTGACATCGACCGTCGTCAAGGCCTCGGTCTGATCGAAGATCAGATAACCGCCGGACTTCATCTCGACCTTGCGCGCCATGGCCTTGCGGATCTCGTTTTCGACGTTATACATGTCGAACAGCGGACGCACGCCCTGATAATGTTCCAAACGCTGCACCGCGCGTTGCGCATACTGTTCGCCAAATTCCACCAGCTTCTCGCAGGTTTCACGCGAATCCACCAGAATGCGGTCGGTATCAGCACTGACCACATCGCGCAGGACGCGCATGGGCAGATTCAGATCCTGAAACACCAGCGAGCGATTGGCCGCCGTCTGGCTGGATTCGCGGATATTGCGCCAGACTTTTTGCAGGTAATCGATATCGGCCAGCAATTCTTCATCGCTCGCCGTTTCTGACATGGTGCGTATGATGTAGCCGCCCTTTCTATCCTCGGGCAGCAACTTGAGCAGTCGGTCACGCAGCAGTTCGCGTTCGGCCTCGTCCTCTATCCGCTGCGAAACACCGATATGCTCCTGTTGCGGCAGATAGACCAGAAAACGCCCGGCAATGCTGATCTGCGTTGTCAGCCGCGCGCCCTTGGCGCCTATCGGCTCCTTGATCACCTGCACGATCAGCGGCTGCCCTTCCTGCAATACCTCCTGTATGGTCTTTTCGCAATCCGCCCCACTGCATTCCAGCATATCGGCCACATGCAAAAATGCGGCACGCTGTAGACCAATCTCAACAAAAGCCGACTGCATGCCAGGCAATACCCGGCAGACCGCGCCCTTGTAGATATTACCGACCAGCCCAAGGGAGCCATTGCGTTCGATATGCAACTCCTGCACGACACCCTGCTCCATGATTGCCACGCGGGTTTCCTGCGGTGTTACATTGATCAGAATCTCTTCACTCATGTTTCAATAACTCGATTCCTGCATTTCTTAAAAGTTGTGCCGTCTCGAAGACCGGCAGCCCCATCACACCGGAATAACTGCCGGAAATGGACTTGATGAAGATACCGGCCAGGCCCTGGATACCATAGCCGCCGGCTTTGTCGTGCGGTTCGCCGCTGGCGATATAAGCCCGGATATCGGCGTCAGACAACGTCGCCATCTCAACGTGTGTAGTCGACAGTGCCGTTTCAATCACATCCGCGCTAGCAACAGCCACCGCAGTATGCACTTCATGACACCGGCCCGACAGGCTTTTGAGCATATTGCAGGCATCTTGTTCATTTTCCGGCTTGCCGAGGATTGCACCATCGACACAGACCGTGGTATCCGCAGCGACGATCGGCAACATCGGCTTGCTATCGCGCAGCAACGCCTGCCGGCACATCAATGCCTTCTCATGCGCCAGGCGTACCACATACGCCTCTGCCAGCTCTCCGGCACGCAAAGACTCGTCCACATCAGAAGGCAGCACGATGCTGTGCAAGCCCAGCTGTTGCAATATCTCTTTGCGCCGTGGAGATTGTGATGCCAGATAAATTGCGTTTTTCATGATCCTGAAATCCTCAGTTGGACGTGGTGGAGTGTACGTTTTTCCGGGTGCAGGGCAAGGCGCAACGAGGCGGAATGGTTATTCCCTTCCAACGAGTTGCAACGCCGCCATGCGTCCGGAAAAACGTACACTCCACCTCGTAGCGTTCTCACCTGAAGGGGGAGCGTTGGGTATCTCAAAATGTTTCGAATAGTCATAAAGTTAAAGCAATATACAAGCGGTCAACTGAGGATTTCAGGATGATGCGTATGACGTTTCAGCCGAAGTCACTTAGAATGGTCAGGGCAAGACCGATAATACCCAAACTGAAAGATTTCACCTATGCTCGAATGGGCTTATTTGTTCAAAATCGGCATCGCACTCTTTGCCATCGTCAACCCGATCGGCACCGTACCGATATTTATAGGCGCAACCGAGGGCTGGTCCACGCACGATAGAAGACGCATCGCCAAGATCGTCGCCTTCACCGTATTTCTGGTCCTTGCAATTTCCGCCATGCTCGGTGACAAGATTCTCGCCTTCTTTGGCATCAGCATCCCATCCTTTGAAGTGGGCGGCGGCATCCTGCTGATGCTGATCGCCATCTCGATGATGCACGGCAAATTGAGCGAAGCCAGGCAGACCAAAGAGGAAGCCGAAGCCGTATCGGACCGCGAAGCGATCGCCATCGTCCCATTGAGCATCCCCTTGCTGGCCGGGCCCGGCGCCATCAGCAGCATGATCATCGCCGCGCAACAGAATCCGGGGCTGCTCAGCCAGTTTTCACTGGTCATTCCGATCGGCGTCATCTGCCTGATCGTCTGGCTGGCATTGAGCCTATCCACCACCATCGCCGCGCGTATGGGCACCATCGGTATCAATGTCGTCACCCGCCTCATGGGTCTGATTCTGGCCGCGATGGCGGTCGAGTTCATCGCACACGGGCTGCAGGGATTGTTCCCCAGGTTGGCGTAACTCCGGTTCGGCAGGGTAAAATAGACGCTTTGCAGCCCGACACCCGACATGATCTGGAAACCCAACACCACTGTAGCCGCCGTCATCGAAGAAGATGGCAGGTTTCTGCTGGTTGAAGAAGAAACGACAGACGGTATCCGGCTCAATCAGCCGGCAGGGCACCTGGAGAAAGGTGAGACGCTGATCGAAGCGGCCATTCGCGAGACAAATGAGGAAACCGCTTACGACTTCGGACCCGAATACCTGCTCGGCATTTATCATTGGCGCCACCCCGGCAGAGACCTCACCTATCTGCGCTTTGCATTTATCGGCCATGCGGGCAATCACCGGCCAGCACAAAAGCTGGATGACGGCATACTGCGCGCAGTCTGGATGAGTGCCGACGAGATTCGCGCAACGCAGGCAATACACAGAAGCCCGCAAGTGCTTACTTGCATAGAACATTATCTGGCAGGACAACGTTTCCCATTGAGCGTATTGACACACCTATGAAAACCAAAAGAGTAGTCGTCGGCATGTCCGGCGGAGTCGATTCATCCGTAGCGGCCTTGCTGCTTAAGCAACAGGGCTATGAAGTCGTCGGCCTGTTCATGAAGAACTGGGAAGATGACGACACCGATGAATATTGCTCATCCAAACAGGATCTGATCGACGCCGTCTCGGTCGCCGACAAGATCGGCATCGAGATCGAAGCGGTCAATTTCAGCAAGGAATACAAGGATCGGGTGTTCGCCAATTTCCTGCAGGAATACCAGGCTGGCCGCACGCCCAATCCGGACATCCTGTGCAATGCCGAAATCAAGTTCAAGGCGTTCCTCGACCACGCCATGGGCTTGGGTGCCGATCTCATCGCTACCGGCCATTATGCCCAGGTGCGAGAGAAGGACGGATTGTTCCAGCTGATGAAAGGCGAAGACGGCGGCAAAGATCAAAGCTATTTCCTCTATCGCCTGAATCAGGCGCAACTGTCGAAAACCCTGTTCCCGCTCGGTCATCTGCTCAAACGCGAAATCCGCGATATCGCCCGCCAGGCGCAACTGCCGACCAGCGAGAAGAAGGATTCCACCGGCATCTGCTTCATCGGCGAACGTCCGTTCCGCGAATTCCTCAACCGCTATCTGCCACGGGAGCCCGGCGAGATGCAGACGCCGGATGGCAAAGTGGTCGGCCCGCATGAAGGCCTGATGTATTACACCATCGGTCAACGCCAGGGTTTAGGGATCGGCGGCTCACGCAGCAGCAGCGGCGAGCCGTGGTTCGTCGCCGGCAAGGATATGGAAAAGAACGTGCTGATTGTGGTGCAGGGCCATGAACATCCATTGCTACTCAACGATGGACTGGTTGCCAGCCAGTTGCACTGGATCGCCGGCAGGAATCCGGAAACGCACTGGGTCTATGCCGCCAAGACGCGTTATCGCCAACCGGATGCGCCTTGCGAGATTGATCGTCTTGAGGGGGATGAAGTGGAAGTGCGTTTCGGTCAACCGCAATGGGCAGTAACACCGGGACAATCGGTCGTCATCTACGAGAGCAGCGTCTGTCTCGGCGGCGGCATCATCACCAGCGCCATCTGATTACGCAGCACCTGATTAGTCAGCTACTGTGTAATCATCTGACCGCTCAATTGGCAGGCGGCACGCTCTCACTGAACGAGGACCGTTTCATCATCTCCTCGAAATGCCGGGCCAGATTGGGATACGCATCGCGCCAGTCCATGCCGGCATAGCGCAGATCGAGCCAGCCCAGCAAGCAGCCAAGGGAAATGTCGGCGAGACTGAACGTATCGTCAACACACCACTTGTTATCGCCCAGCTCGGCATTCAGTTGGGTCAGGCCACGTGTCACCTTGCCCATCTGTTTCTCGATCACGGCCGGGTCGCGCAGGTTCTCCGTACGCGCCGCTTCCTGTCTGGCAATGATCGCCGCATCGCAGACGCCATCCGCCAGCGCCTCCCAGCGTCGCACCCAGATTTTTGCCGAGTGCTCCTGTGGAATCAGCCGAGCCAGCGGCGTACGGTTGTCCAGGTACTCGACGATCACGCGCGAATCAAACAGGCTCTCACCATCATCCAGAATCAGCACCGGGATCTTGCCCAATGGATTGTGATGTATGACCGGACAGTCCGGGTCCGCCAACGCCACTTTCAGCATCTCGATTTCAATGCGCTTTTCCGCCGCAACAACGCGCACTTTTCTGGCGTATGGGCTGGTAAGGGAATAGAGTAGCTTCATGATTGGCGGATATCGTCAGTTAATTGAATACGGGTAATTGAATACGGTAAGTACTGGCCTGCATTATAATGTAATTCATGAATCCTTCCTTATTTCACGCTCGCATGACAGGCGCCGATTTGCAGAGATTGCAACAGGCCATGCTGGATAATGTGCTTGGAGCATTGCGCGAGGACATTGGTTCTGCCGGTTTCTCCGGCGACCACACGGCCAGGCTGATTCCGGCGAAACAAAGTGCCCGCGCCAGCATCATCAGTCGTGAGCAGGCCGTAATCTGCGGCCTGCCCTGGGCGCAGACCTGCTTCACACAACTGGACCCTGGCATTCGGATCGACTGGCAGGTCAGCGAAGGCGACACTGTCCGGCCGGGTCAGCAACTGGTCAGCATCTCCGGCCACGCCCGCGCCATGTTGAGCGCCGAACGTTGCGCGTTGAACTTCCTGCAGACACTGTCGGCGACCGCAACTGAAACCCGGAAATTCGTCGATGCCGTCAAAAGCTGCCGCTGCGCCATTCTCGATACGCGTAAAACCCTGCCCGGACTCAGGCTTGCCCAGAAATACGCCGTGCTTGTGGGCGGCGGTCAGAATCAGAGACTGGGTCTCTATGACGGTATCCTGATCAAGGAAAACCATATTGCGGCAGCCGGCGGCATTGCGCAGGCACTGACCAAGGCCAGACAGCTCGTCGAAAACATTCCGATTCAGATCGAAGTGGAAAACCTGCAGGACTTGCAAACCGCGTTGGATGCCGGCGCGACTTCCATCCTGCTGGACAACTTCAGCCACTCGGACATGGCGGAAGCGGTCAAAATCAATCAAGGCCGCGCCATCCTTGAAGCATCGGGCGGCATCAGCATCGATAACGTACGCACAGTTGCACTGACCGGCGTCGACCGCATCTCGATAGGTCACCTGACCAAAGACCTGCGGGCTATCGACCTCTCCATGCGTTTCGAGTAAGGTAGCGCATGGCCAAAGCGAACCCCGTAATCACCCTGCAAGGTCGCCTGACACTGGGCGATGTGCTTCGCATGCTGGTGAATGATGGCATGGTCGAAAAATCCCAGGCGGAGAAACTCTACAAGGACCGCAAACTCGACCGCTCCAACCTGCATCCGCTGGTCGTCGTGGGTGAACAACAGTGGAAAAACCTCGCAGCAGAAAACAAGCCGCTAACCGTCGAGTCATTGACGGTCTGGCTGGCTAGCCGTGCCGGACTCGATTACTACCACGTTGACCCGCTCAAGCTCGATTTCGGATCGGTCGCCCAGATCATCTCCAAAGCCTATGCCGAACGCCTGAAGATCATGCCGGTCAAGGTGCAGGGCAACGTAGCGACCATCGCCACTGCAGAACCTTTCCAGACCGAATGGGTGCCCGATCTGGAGCGTGCGCTGAGCATGAAGATCAAACTGGTCGTCACCAATCCGCTTGAAATCAACCGCTATCTGCCTGAAATCTACAATCTGGCCAACTCCATCAATCTGGCCGGCAATGCAAAAGCCGGCCAGATCGTCGGTGTGCAGAATTTCGAACAACTGGTCGAACTCGGCAACAGCAAGAACCTGGATGCCAACGAGCAGCATATCGTCAACATCGTCGACTGGCTGTTCAAATATGCCTTCGAACAGCGCGCCAGCGACATCCATCTGGAACCACGCCGCAACATCGGCCTGATACGCTTCCGCATCGACGGCATCCTGCATCAGGTCTACCAACTGCCCTCCACCATCATGAACGCCATCACCAGCCGCATCAAACTGCTCGGTCGCATGGACATGGTGGAAAAACGCCGGCCGCAGGACGGACGCATCAAAACGCTGTCGGCAGAAGGCCAGGAAATCGAATTGCGGCTGTCGACCATGCCGACCGCTTTCGGCGAAAAACTGGTGATGCGTATTTTCACACCGGAGAATCTGGTCAAGGACTTCATCCAGCTGGGCTTCTCAAAAGCACAGGATGCGCTATGGAAGGAGTGGACGGCCAACCCGAACGGCATCATCCTGGTCACCGGGCCCACCGGTTCCGGCAAAACGACAACCCTCTATTCAACGCTGAAGCAATTAGCGACAGAGGAAGTCAATGTCTGCTCAGTAGAAGACCCGATTGAAATGGTCGAACCCGCCTTCAATCAGATGCAGGTACAACAAAACATCGACCTGACCTTCTCCGACGGCATCCGCACCTTGCTGCGCCAGGATCCGGACATCATCATGGTCGGCGAAATCCGCGACGGCGAAACTGCCGAGATGGCAACCCAGGCGGCATTGACCGGCCATCTGGTACTCTCAACCCTGCACACCAATGATGCACCCTCTTCCATCACCCGCCTGCTCGATCTGCATGTGCCGTTCTACCTGATCAACTCCACTGTGATCGGCATCATGGCCCAGCGCCTGGTACGCACACTTTGCCCGCACTGCAAGGAATCGGCGGACATCGACCAGGCAACCTGGGATGCATTGGTCAGTCCCTGGAAAATCGCCAAACCCAACCAGATTCAAAAGGCGGTTGGCTGCCTTGAATGCAGAATGACAGGTTATCGCGGCCGAAGCGGCATCTATGAGATGCTGACAATCAGCCCCGCCATCAAGAAGTTGATCTCACAGAATGCAGACCTCGCTGCCATTCGTGCCACTGCCCATCGTGAAGGCATGGTGCCCTTGATGATTAATGGCGCAGAAAAAGTTGCGGCAGGCATCACCACGATTGAAGAATTGCTCAAGGTTGCCCCCTCCCCCCTTGATTAGGCAAGAAAAACAGACTTCTCACATCGGCAATTCCGCACTCTGACCGCATGATTCCGTAAGGATTTAGCCTTGACCAAAATCATGCAAGCAGTTACTGTTTAGGGTTCAATAATCCTCAGTAAAAACAAGCACTATATGGAAGACCGGACCTCGCCACACTCTCACCAGATTTCAGGTGCTGAAATTCTCATTCGTTGCCTGCAGGAAGAGAAAGTCAAGTTCGTTTTTGGCTATCCTGGAGGTGCGGTTCTACACATCTACGATGAAATTTTCAAACAGGATGCCTTCAAACACATCCTGGTGCGTCACGAACAGGCTGCAGTTCACGCAGCGGACGCCTTTGCGCGTGCCACCGGCGAAGTCGGTGTAGCGCTCGTCACCTCCGGCCCCGGCGCAACCAACGCGATCACCGGCATCGCCACAGCCTATATGGACTCCATCCCGCTGGTCGTCATCAGCGGCCAGGTTCCTGCGCCAGCCATCGGCATGGACGCATTCCAGGAAGTCGATATGGTCGGCATTACACGTCCTTGCGTAAAACACAACTTCCTGGTGAAGGATGTCAAGGATATTGCCGCGACCATCAAGAAGGCGTTTTATATCGCCGCCACCGGCCGCCCCGGCCCTGTAGTTGTCGACATTCCAAAAGACATCACGGCGCACTTCGCCAAGTTCGAGTATCCAGCCTCTGTGGAGATGCGCTCGTACACGCCGATCATGAAAGGCCATTCCGGCCAGATCAAAAAGGCAGTCAAACTACTGCTGGAAGCCAAACGCCCCATGATCTACACCGGTGGCGGCGTGGTGCTCGGCAACGCTGCGGAAGAACTGGTCCAGCTTGCACGCAAGCTCGGCTACCCGGTGACCAACACACTGATGGGCTTGGGCGGCTATCCGTCTACGGACAATCAGTTCCTTGGCATGCTTGGCATGCATGGCACCTACGAAGCCAATATGGCGATGCAGAACTGCGACGTGCTGCTCGCCGTCGGCGCACGCTTTGACGACCGCGTCATTGGCAACCCAGGCCACTTCTTCAGCAAGGACCGCACCATCATCCATGTCGATGTCGATCCCTCCTCCATCTCCAAGCGCGTCAAGATTGACGTACCCATCGTCGGCCACGTCAAATCCGTGCTGGCAGAGATGAACGAGTTGCTGATCGCCGAGACCAGGACTCCGGATGCTGGCGACATCAAATCCTGGTGGCAGCAAATCGATATCTGGCGCGAAAAGAAATCGCTGGTCTACAAGACCAGCACGGAGGTCATCAAGCCGCAGTACGTCATCGAAAAACTTTGGGAAGTCACCAAGGGCGACGCCTATGTGACTTCCGACGTTGGCCAGCACCAGATGTGGGCGGCGCAATACTACAAGTTCGACAAGCCGCGCCGCTGGATCAACTCCGGTGGCCTCGGCACCATGGGTGTCGGCCTGCCGTATGCCATGGGCTGCCAGCTAGCCGACCCCACGGCGCAGGTCGCCTGCATCACCGGCGAGGGCAGCATCCAGATGAATATTCAGGAGCTCTCAACCTGTCATCAGTTCAGACTGCCGATCAAGGTCATCCTGCTGAACAACCGCTACCTCGGTATGGTGCGTCAATGGCAGGAATTCTTCTACGAGAACCGCTATTCGGAATCCTATATGGACAGCCTGCCCGACTTCGTCAAGCTGGCCGAATCCTATGGTCACGTTGGCATGAATATCGTCAATCCGGCCGATGTGGAAGGTGCGCTGAAAGATGCCTTCGACATGAAAGACCGCTTTGTTTTCATGAACTTCATTACCGACCAGAAGGAAAACGTATTCCCCATGGTTCCGAACGGCAAGGGCTTGTCGGAAATGATACTGGCAGGGGACGAATAATATGAAACATATCATTTCGCTGCTGATGGAAAACGAATCCGGCGCATTGTCACGCGTTGCCGGCCTGTTCTCGGCACGTGCCTACAATATCGAATCTCTGACCGTGGCGCCCACCGAAGATGCCACGCTGTCACGCATGACCATCGTCACTTCCGGATCGGAGGAAGTGATCGAGCAGATCATCAAACAGCTCAACAAGCTGGTCGATGTGGTCAAAGTGCTGGACCTGAATGACGGGCGTTATATCGAACGCGAACTGATGCTGGTCAAGGTCAAGGCGACCGGCATTTTTCGCGATGAAATGAAACGGATGTGCGACATCTTCCGCGGCCGGATCATCGATGTGGCAGATGGCAGCTACACGATCGAGGTCACCGGCTCCAGCTCCAAGCTGGATGCCTTTCTTGAAGCGCTCGACAAAAGCGCCATTCTGGAAACCGTACGAACCGGCGCCTCCGGCATCGGCCGCGGCGACCGCATTCTCAAAGTATAGAACCATCACTATTTTTAAAGATTGAACTAAGGAAACCCCATGAAAGTTTATTACGACAAAGACGCAGACCTATCCATCATCAAGAAGCTGAACGTGACCATCGTCGGCTATGGCTCACAAGGTCATGCCCATGCGCAAAACCTGAAGGACTCCGGCGTCAGTGTGACTGTCGGCCTGCGCAAGAGCGGCAGCTCCTGGTCCAAGGCTGAAAACGCCGGCCACAAAGTGGCAGAAATCGGCGATGCTGTAAAAAACGCCGATGTTGTCATGATCCTGCTGCCGGACGAAAACATGGCCGGCATCTACGAAGCCGAAGTTGCACCCAACCTGAAGAAGGGTGCCGCACTGGCTTTCGCTCACGGCTTCAATATCCATTACAACCAGATCGTGCCGAGCAAGGATGTCGATGTCATCATGATCGCGCCGAAAGGCCCGGGTCACACCGTACGTTCCGAGTACCTCAAGGGCGGCGGCGTACCTTCACTGATCGCTGTCTATCAGGATGCTTCCGGTAAAGCCAAGGACATCGCACTGTCCTACGCTGCAGCCAACGGCGGCACCAAGGGTGGCGTCATTGAGACCGACTTCCGTGAAGAAACCGAAACCGACCTGTTCGGCGAACAGGCAGTACTTTGCGGCGGTGCGGTCGAACTGGTCAAGGCCGGTTTCGAAACCTTGGTTGAAGCCGGCTATGCTCCGGAAATGGCCTACTTCGAATGCCTGCACGAACTGAAACTGATCGTCGACCTCATGTACGAAGGCGGTATCGCCAACATGAACTACTCCATCTCCAACAATGCCGAATACGGCGAATACGTCACTGGCCCGCAAGTCATCAATGACGAATCCCGTTGGGCAATGAAGGAGGCCTTGAAGTCCATCCAGAACGGCGAATACGCGAAGAAATTCATTCTCGAAGGCCGCACCGGCTATCCGGAAATGACTGCACGCCGTCGCTTGAATGCAGCACACCCGATCGAACAGGTCGGCGGCAAGTTGCGTTCCATGATGCCGTGGATCGCCAAGAACAAACTGGTCGATCAATCCAAGAACTAATCTGCCAAGAACAAATCAATAAGCCTTGAAACTAAAAGGGCAAGACGTACAACGTCCTGCCCTTTTTTTATCAGTCAATCTCTCCATATAATAAGTCATCCGATAATTTCCGATCGAGGCCCTTGTGCATAAACGTCTTGCCGTCATCATTCAGTATTGCCTGCCGAAACAGACAATCACCATACTTGCCGGAAAATTCGCCAATGCGAAAACCGGCCGGCTGACTACGGCGGTCATTCGCTGGTTCGTTGCCCGCTATGGTGTCAACATGGCTGAAGCAGCCGAGCCGGATATCGGCAGCTACAAAACCTTCAATGACTTTTTCACCCGCGCCCTGCGCACCGATGCAAGACCCATCGCCAGTGCGGATTTTATCTGTCCGGTGGATGGCGCTATCAGTCAGTTCGGTGCTATTAGAAACGGCCAGATCTTCCAGGCCAAAGGACATCAGTATTCAACTATAGCCCTGCTTGCCGGCAACACCGTACTGGCCGATAAGTTCAAGGACGGCAGTTTCGCCACACTGTATTTAAGCCCCAGGGATTACCATCGCATCCACATGCCGTGCGACGGCCGACTGAAAAGCATGCATTACGTTCCGGGTGACCTGTTCTCGGTCAATCCGGTAACCGCTGCGGGCGTACCCGGCCTGTTCGCCCGCAATGAACGCGTCGTCTGTGAATTCGAGTCTGAAGAAACCGGCAGCTTTGTGCTGGTACTGGTTGGCGCTACCATCGTCGGCAGTATGGCCACTACATGGCATGGCATCGTCAACCCGTTACGGGCAGGAACCGTGCGAAGCTGGCGCTATGATGAACAGAACATTGTCTTACGACAGGGCGATGAGATGGGGCGCTTCCTGCTGGGTTCCACCATTGTCATGCTATTCCCGGCCGGCAAGCTGGACTTCAATCCGCAGTGGTCTGCCGGCAAGGCTGTCCGCCTCGGCGAAGCCATGTCAAACTAGCCATGGCTTGGTCCAAAATGAACCCACAGAATGCGTTAACAGATAATTAACTCACCTGCCGGGTTTCAGCCACCGGCTTGTTCACATTGCGGCGCGGATGATCTTGATTGAGATGATGCGACAACTCATTCAGCGCCATACGGTAAACGTCACGCTTGAACTCGATCACACTCTCCAGCGGCACCCAGTACTCATTCCAGCGCCACGCGTCGAATTCCGGGTGCGCAGTTGCGCGCAGGGAAACATCCGTATCGCGCCCTACCATACGTAACAGGAACCAAATCTGCTTCTGACCTCTGTAGCTGCCGCGCCATTCCCGCTTGATCCAGTTGGTTGGCACGTCGTAGCGTAACCAATCCCTGGTACGGCCGAGTATTTTGACATGCTCCGGACGCAAACCGACTTCTTCCATCAATTCACGGTACATTGCCTGCTCAGGCGTCTCGCCGTGCTTGATACCACCTTGTGGAAATTGCCAGGAATGCTCCCGGATACGTTTGCCCCAAAATACCTTGTTGCTGGCGTTGCATAAAATAATGCCTACATTAGGTCGATATCCATCGCGATCTAACATGATAAAAAGACCTTAAAAGTTTGGTCTTATTTTTTCATATTTCACCTTTTATTGATAGAGGCCATTCATTGTCGGGAGTTATACCGCCTTGACGCTATTTGGCGCCGACGCTTATACTTCGAAGTCAACCATAAACCGCCAACCCGCGTTTTTAACGCGCCACCAACCACCCTTTAAGCCAATCTTCTTGAAATCAAAAATCCTCATTGCCGGCTGTTTTATTGCACTACTCGCCTTATCCAGACCGGGGCTGGCCAATGATTACGCCTATATCACCAATCAGGGCAGCCATGATGTCAGCGTGATCGACCTCGGCAGCCACAAGGTGATTGCAACCATCGCCGTCGGCAAAGGCCCGGTAGGTGTGGCGGTATCCAAACAAATTCAACGCGTGTTCGTTTCCAATGTGGAAAGCCAGTCCATCTCAGTCATCGACAGCCAACGCAATGTCGTGCTCGATGAAATCCAGCTGACCGGTTCCCCGGTAGCCGTCGCTGTTTCACCAAACGGTGATACGCTCTACGTTGCCGACTGGTATCTGGACAGCGTGATCGCCATCAGCACACAGGATTTCAACCAGCAACGCAAAGTCAGTATCGGCAAGGCGCCCGCCGGTCTTGCCATCAGCCCCGATGGCAAGACGCTGTATGTCAGCAATCGTGACAGCGACGATATCGGTATCATCGACACACAGAGCATGACTCTCACCTCCCGCATCCCGGTGGGCGCTCACCCGTTCGGCATCAGTATCAGTCCGGATGGCCGCCACTTGTATGCAGTCAATGTCTATGAAGACAGTGTATCGGTCATCGAGCTGGCCAGCGGCGAGACGCACAAGATCGAGGTCGGCACACGCCCCTACTGTGCAGCCATCAGTCCGGACAGCAAAACCATATTTGTCACAAACACACAGGATGACAGTGTCTCCGTGATCGATGCCGAATCACGCAAGGTCATCTCGACCATTGAAACAGGCGGCTTTCCAGAAGGCATCGATTTTGATATGGTCTCACAGCGCGTTTATGTCGCCAGCTGGTCAGATGATGCAGTCACCGTGATTGATGCCAGCACCCACAAAGTTGTTGATACCATCAAAACCGGTCAACAAAGTCGCGCGTTCGGACGTTTCATCCTCAATGGTCAGGATTAAAAGCGTTGACGCAGATGGTGTTGTTAATGAATTCCGATTCAATTCGTGAATAAGAAGTCGTTTATTGTTTTTATAATAGGAATGGAGAAACTCGTATGAAAAAGATTTTCGCACTACTTGCACTTGCAGTCCTGCCACTCACCGCCATGGCGCACGGCCCGTCACCGCAAAAAGTGGACAAATCCGTCACCATCAAGGCAGAACCTGAAAAAGTCTGGGCCATGGTCAAGGACTTCGGCAACATGCACAAATGGCATCCCAATGTCGCCAGCAGCAAGGTGGAAAAAAAGGGCGAAGACACTTTCCGTACACTGACTTTCAAGTCAGGAGGCACATCGAAAGAAAAATTGCGCGACGCTGATGACCAGTCCATGAAAATGCGTTACGAGATCGTTGAAGGCTCTCTACCAGTAGCCGACTACAACTCATTCATGACCGTCAAGGCTGGCCCGAACGCAGGTGAAACAACCGTTCAATGGGTCGCACGTTTCTATCGCGTTTACAAACTCAATCCGCCAATCCCTGAAGGTCAGGATGATGAAAGCGCATTGAAAGCAGCCACTGATCTGGTAGACGCAGGCTTGGAAGGTCTGAAAAAAGCCGCTGAAGGCAAGTAATCGGCACTGCCATACGGCAATAAAGAAGCCTCGACAGAGGCTTTTTTATTGCGCCTGATTCAATAGCCGCGAGAACATCAAGCTTATCTGTCGAAACTCAGCACAACACTGCCGGAATACTGACAATTTTTGTCAATGTTTCGCAACCATACCTTAGAAGGGTTTCCGTTTTCAAACCTATAGACTAAGCTTTGACTCGTGTGCGAAAGATAAAAGCAGGGTTGGCACAGCAATTGCTCAATTCTGCTTACGTTGCACCGATTTTTCGCTCCCGGTTTTCCGTGTGCAACCATCCATTTTTTAATAGGGGAAATATGATGAAACAAGTCCAAAAAGGCTTTACCTTGATCGAACTGATGATCGTTGTTGCGATTATTGGTATTTTGGCTGCAGTGGCTATTCCGGCTTATTCCGACTATCAAGCAAAAGCCAAGGTGGCAGCAGGTCTGGCTGAAATCTCCGGCGGTAAAACCGCTTTTGAATTGCTGTTGGGTGAAGGCACTGACCCTGCACTCCCAGCCGATATCGGCCTGCAAGCAACAACTGGGAACTGCACAATTGCAGTCGATGCAACAACAATCACATGCACAATTCTGAATGCACCGACTCAAGTTCTTGGTAATACAATTACTTGGACTCGCGATGCAGGTACTGGTGTTTGGACTTGTGCATCTAGTTCGGCAGCTAAATACGCACCAAAAACCTGCCCAGGCGTTTAATTAAGCCATCAGCAGCAGCAAAAAAAGAGCGCCTCCGGTAATGGAGGTGCTCTTTTTGTTTACATGCAGCCCAAGGGGTCAGGTCTAGCAATGTAGCACCACCCCTGCACACTCCATCTCATGTCTCGGGCCCCAAGGGGTCAGGTCTAGCAATGTAGCACCACCCCTGTCATACTCCCTCTCATGTCACGTCCAGCCCGCATAGAATTTCCCAACGCCCTGTATCACGTCACCGCGCGCGGCGATCGGCGCGAGGATATTTTTGAAGATACCGAGGACAGGCAAGCATTCCTGCAGATACTGGAACAGGTGATCGACCAGTTCAACTGGTTGTGTTATGCATGGTGCCTGATGGATAACCACTATCATTTGCTTATCCAAACTCCCGACGGGAATTTATCCAAAGGCATGCGTCAGCTCAACGGGGTATATACCCAGACCAGCAATCGGCGGCATCAGCGCGTTGGGCATTTGTTTCAGGGGCGCTTTAAGGCGATTCTGGTCGACAGCCAATCCCATCTACTTGAACTGTCGCGCTACGTGGTGCTTAATCCCGTCCGCGCGGGAATCGTCGCCAGCCCTGCTGATTGGGCATGGAGCAGTTATCGAGCCAGCATGGGGCTGTTGCCCCCGGCACCTTGGCTGGCAGTTGATGGTCTGTTGGCGCAATTTGCCGAGCAACGCGTTCTCGCGCAACAGCGTTATGCGCAGTTTGTCGCGGAGGGCATTAATGCGGACTCGCCCTGGAAGCATCTCAACGGGCAGGTGTTTTTGGGCGACGACGCATTCGTGCAACGCATGCAAGCCAATTTGAAGGCTAATCAACGCGACAACGTGCAAATTCCTGTCGCCCACCGCCGCGCGCCTCCTCTGTCGTTACAACAAATCGCAAATAATGCGCCAGACAGAAATACCGCTATTGCGGCGGCTTATGCAACGGGCGCTTATTCTTATCAGGAAATCGCCGATTACTATGGAGTTCATTTCACTACAGTGGGTAGAGTTGTGAGGAAGCAGCGATAAAATTGCTACTTTGCTAGACCTGACCCCATTGTTCCGCTCAGCACATACGCCGTAAACCCGAACTGTGCCAAAATGAACGCGGCCGCCGAACTGCGCCGACCGGTCTGGCAATAGACGATATATTCCCGGCCTTTATCCAATTGAGGCGCGATGCTACGCAACTCATGCAATGGTGCGCTAATGGCCCCCTGCGGATGCTGGTACTGGTATTCAGTCCTGAAGCGTACATCGAGCAGTTGGGCGCCCCGCCTGATCTTTTCACCGGCCGTCGTCTGATCCACGCGCCTTACAATGGGCGCCTTCAACAGTTCGACAAAGTCGCTTTTCTTCAATCGCAACAGACTGCCATCACTTTTCATGGTGACAGTGGCATTGCGCTTGTTGTCCGACACCAGCGCCTCCTCACCAAAGGCATCCCCCTCGTGCAACTCGGCTAGCTGCACTGATTTTTGCGTGGTGCTATCGACCCGACTGACAATAGCCTGCCCCTGCTCAATCAGATAATAGTAATCGCCTTCAGCGCCCTGCGTGATGACAACCTGTCCGGCCTTGACCGGTAACGCTTCCATGCGCCTGAACATTTCCTCGATATTGGCGCTGGGCAGGCGGCTGAACACCCCGCTTTGCAGCTTGTTGGCGCTGAAAGTGGCGGTTTCACGCATCCATTCCGCCACAGGGCGCTTGTGCGCACCGGCCGCGGCCTGAACTTGCTGTGTTGGGGGCTCATAACCGGAAAGCTGATCCCAGGTCAGCATGATGTCGAGCAGGTCGGCATCGATGCGCAGGATGTCGACGTCGGTAATGGCGATGGTATCGACCAGTTTCAGCCTGCCGTCGTTGACCGGGTGACTGGCCGCTTGGGTGCCGCCGCGCATGATCTTTTTGCCACCATCAACAAAACGCAGGCCAAGGTCGCCCTTCAGCAGATAGAGCGACTGGCCGCCGGTCTGCATGATGTTCATGCGCAAAGGGTCGAGGTTTTTGCTGACGGTTTCAATGAAGCATAAACCGGCCAGCTCCTTGAGTCTGGACTCGGAGAGCACCGCTACAGGCGCGAGCTGCATGAGTTGTTCGATCGTCGGTGATGACATTTTTATTGTTCCTGCAAACGATTTGCTTTCATATACTGCAACTTGAAAATCCCTGTACTACAGTTCGAAAATATGACTGTTGTACAACGGTCGCGCGTTGAATCTGTAGGCATCGCGGTCGACTTCACGCATGATGACCTCGCCTTCACCCGGTTTCAGGTGCGTAATGTAGATACGCGGTAGCGGCGAATGTTCCAGCTTGCCCAGTTCTTCAATCAGCAAAGCCGGGCAAAGATGCTTGGACACTTTGGCCAGCTCGATCTCCTCATTGCTGAAAGCGGTCTCGATAATCAGATACTTGAGATTGGCGATGCGATTGACCTCCGGCCACAGTGCATCGCAGGTCGTGGTGTCGGCCGTGAATACCATGCTGGCACTTGGACCCTCCAGATGAAAACCGACGGTAGGCACGACATGGTTGGCTGGCAATGGCGTAAAACTGCGCTCCCCCAACTTGACTGTCTCACCCAGCCGGATTTCGTGCCAGACCAGCAATGGATGCTCTTCTGACGGAATGACAGTGAAATCCGGCCAGATTTTCCAGTTGAACAGGTGCTCCTTCAGTATCTTCCAGGTCTCTGCAGTGGCATAGAGCGTAATCGGGGTGTCGCGAAAACCCAGCACACTATCGGCCAGCAAGGGGATGCAGGCAACGTGATCAAGGTGCGAATGTGTGATGAAGATGTGATTGATCTTGAGAAACTGCTCGATGGTCAGGTCACCGACGCCGGTGCCCGCATCCATCAGGATATCCTCGTCAATCAGAAAACTGGTGGTCCTCAATGTGCCGCCTATGCCACCACTGCAACCTAGTACTTTGACCCTCATGCTGGCTCCTGTCTATTTGGTCTGGAAGGTGAACACACCATCCCAGCCGGCGTCCGGCGGATTCTGGCGGTAATGCGCAATACGTTCAATATACATGGCATAAAGATGCCGCTGCGGATACATCTGTTGCAGATTGATGAACTGCATCTCTGCCAGATCCCAACTCTGCGCCCGGTAGAGTTTCAGTGTCTCACGATACAACTTGAGCTCGTCCTGTAGCGATTTGTCTTCTTCGCCAATCGCACAGACCGGTTCATAGATCACAACCGGCCTGTCCTTGCCCTTGACGCGCACGATATCCAGTTCGCGATAAATGTATTCCGGCGCCTTTTCCCGCGTGAATTCACTGACGATCATCTGCACGCCGTAATTCTTGGTCAGGCCTTCGAGGCGAGAGCCAAGATTAACCGCATCACCCATCACAGTATAAGCCATGCGAAACTCGGAGCCCATGTTGCCCACCGTCATCAGGCCGGTGTTCAGGCCCACGCCGATCTTGATCTCGGGCCAGCCCTGCGCCTTGAATTGCGCCTGCAGACTGTTCAGGCTGGCCAGCATTTGCATCCCGGCCCTGACCGCATGCGTCGCATGTTGCGGGTCTTTCAGGGGCGCGCCCCAGAATGCCATGATGGCATCACCCATGTATTTGTCTATGGTGCCGCGATTGTCATGGATCACATGCGTCATCGGTGTCAGGAACTCGTTCATCAACTGTGTCAGCTGTTTCGGATCCAGCCCTTCGGATATATTGGTGAAGCCGCGCACATCCGAAAACAGCACGGTCATTTCGCGGCTCTCGCCTTCCAGGCTGATGGCCTCAGGATCTTTTGCCATCTCATCTACCAGTTCCGGCGGCACATACTGTCCAAACAGCCCGGCCAATTGACGCTTGCCGCGCGACTCTATGAAAAAACCATAAGTCATGTTCAGCACATAGATGACAGCGATCAGGAACAGGCCGGAGGCGAGCGGCAACACCAGATTGGCAGATTGCCATAACAGCAGATTGAAAGTCACATACAAGGCCAAAACAATGAAAGCCGATAGCGTTGCCCACAATGGCGACAGCGCTGGCAGCAGAAAAGCCAGCAGCACTCCGGTCAGCAACAGCAGCACAAACTCGGCGCCGAGTGTATAGGCCGGGCGTTGCTTGATATTCTGGTCAAGAATGCCGGCAATCATATTGGCATGGATTTCCACCCCGGCATACACATTCTGCACCGGCGTGGCACGCAGATCCATGAGGCCGGGCGCGGTAGTGCCGACCAGCACGATACGATCCTTCAGTACTTCCTTGCTGGTTTTTCCATTCAGCACATCTGTTGCGGAAACATAGGGGAAGCTGCCCTGCAGACCGCGATAGGGAATCAACGCCGTCACCCGCGCATCGACCGGGATGCGATGGTCTCCCAGTTGCAGCCACTCCAGGCCGGCATACTCCTCACCCACTCCCAAGCCTTCGGCAAAACCTGCCTGTAGTTTCGGCGCATCCAGTGCGACACGGGCAACGGCGACAGAAAGCGCTTCGTAGATATTGCCATCCAGACTCATGACCATCGGCACTCTGCGCGAAATACCATCTTCATCAGGGTCGGGGTTGAAATGACCGGCAGCTGTAGCCGCCTGCTGCAGCGCAGCCAGATTGCCGCCGAAGCCTGTAGCTTCCATGAAGGCGATGTCCTTGCCCTTGAAACTGCCTTCGATGAAGGAAGGTTCAGGTAGAACGCCTACCCTGCCATCCATGTTGTCGTCATTGCGGAAATAATAGCCCAGCACCACCTTGCGGCCCTGCAGGCTGTTAGCGAACAGCTGGTCATAATCCAGCTGCGGACGTAACTGTTCAATCAGTTGCGCAAAACCTGCGTCGGATTTCAGGTGCTGCTGCTGAATCTGTTCCAGGCTTTTGAGGCCGGAGCTTTCGTCCTTTTCGGCAAACACGACATCAAAACCCAACACGCCAACCTGGTAGTCGTCGAACAGCTTGTCAACCAGCAATGCCAGCCTGTTCCTCCCCCAAGGCCAGCGACCCTGTTCCTGCAAACTGCGCTCATCGATATCGACAATCACGATCCGCTGATCAAGCGTGCCGGGCATCATCAGATTCAGGCGGACGTCATAGCTGAAATTTTCAAGCCGATTGATAAAACCCAGCTGAAATGCTCCGCTGGCGTGCAGCAATAGTAAAATGACGACGCTCAGACTGAGCGCGATACGGATGATGTGACGCGAAATGAACTCGGGAAGATTCATATCATATAATCATTATTATTGTGATGATTTAGTGTAATTCCCTGAATCTATTGCAGCATATCGCAAAATTCCAGCTTTTAACAGCGTAGCGAAACCTCCCGTAACCAGCATGGCCGGGAAAATTTGTTAAATTCCCATCAACTCTCCTACGGAAACCCGATACCAACATGTTGGAAACCCTTGAACGATGCATCAGCACTAACGCCAATGCCAGCGTCATCTGGCTCCACGGACTGGGAGCGGACGGCTACGATTTCGAACCGATAGCAGATGCACTCCAACTTCCGGAGGTGCGCTTTATCCTGCCGCACGCACCGTATCGCCGCGTCTCCATCAACAATGGCTATGAAATGCGTGCCTGGTACGATATTTATGGCCTTGACACCGACAGCCCTCAGGACGAGGCCGGCATCCGGCAAAGTCAATGCGAGATCGAAGCGCTGATCGAGGCAGAAAAAGCCAGAGGCATTGCTGCGGAGCGCATCGTTCTGGCAGGCTTTTCACAAGGAGGCGCGCTTGCCTTGCACACGGCCTTGCGACATGCAGAGCCACTGGCCGGTGCATTGGGGCTTTCCAGCTGGCTGCCACTAAAGACACGCTTGCAGGACGAGGCACATGTGGCAAATCGCCAACTGCCGATTTTCATGGCGCATGGCGACCTGGACACTATTGTCCCGTTACATACCGCCAAAGCATCTGCGCAACTGCTGACGGCTGAGGGGTATCCGCTGACTTGGCGCGAATATCCAATGGCGCATAGTGTCAGCGACGAGGAAATGACAGATATCCATCAGTTTTTACATACAATCTTGGCTGTTCAGGATGCCCGGGGTTTCTCCAAAAGCACCTAACAGCGTAAACTATCGTACTTGAAAACCGGCAGCCTGGCGCTGCACCAATGTATCAAGCTGTCGGCCCCTCATGTATCCCCAGAGAACATTGCAATGACAAAACAGAAAGAGTCCCGACCCGGCTTCGAACAGGCGCTGAAGGAGCTTGAAGCGATCGTCGCGCAAATGGAGGCCGGCCAGTTACCGCTGGAACAGTCACTGCAGGCCTATCAACGCGGCAGCGAATTGCTGCAGTACTGCCAGAAGGCTCTGACAGACATCGAGCAGCAGGTGCGCCTGTTAAACGAAAACAATATCCTGCAAACCTATCAAGATGAATGATTTTCAGAACTGGGCTGGCCGGATTCAGCAGCGCACGGAATCGGCTCTGGATCATTTCTTACCAGCCGGCGATATCGCTCCGGAAAGACTGCACGCCGCCATGCGTTATTCCGTCATGGGGGGCGGCAAAAGAGTGCGCGCCCTGCTGGCGCATGCTGCAGCTGAATTATGTAACGCCGAGCCGGAGAAGGCCGATGTCGCCGCTTGCGCAGTCGAACTGATACATGCCTACTCGCTGGTGCACGACGATATGCCCTGCATGGACGATGACGACCTGCGCCGCGGCAAACCTTCCTGCCACAAGCAATACGATGATGCTACCGCGCTGCTGGTAGGCGATGCGCTGCAAAGCCTTGCGTTTCAATTACTGTCCCGGCCCGGCCTGCACACGGATGCTGCCCGTCAGCTGCGGATGGTGCATGTGCTTGCTGTCGCCAGTGGCTCCAGAGGCATGGCGGGCGGCCAAGCCATCGATCTGGCCAGCGTCGGACATTCACTGAACCAGTCCGAACTCGAATACATGCATATCCACAAGACTGGTGCATTGATACGCGCAGCCGCCCTGCTGGGTGCACATTGCGCCGATAACGACTCGCCTGAAATAGTGAAAGCTATCGATCATTACGCCCAGTCCATCGGACTGGCGTTTCAGGTCATCGATGACATTCTGGATACCGAAGCCGATACGGCAACTCTGGGCAAAACAGCAGGCAAGGACGCAGAAAGCAACAAACCGACCTATGTGACGATACTCGGCTTGTCCCGCGCAAAAAACCTGGCTCAGGAGCTCTATGAAAATGCCGTCCGCGAGGTTTCTCCCTATGGAGAAAAAGCCGGAAGACTAATCCAGCTCGCTGACTTCATCATGCACCGCAACCATTAAGTTCGCCCATCAACCGAAAATCTTCTGCCGAATCGTATATGTACGCATTACTGGAAACTATCAACTCTCCCCAGCAACTGAGAAAGCTGGAACGCAAGCAACTGCCTGAGCTGGCAAGGCAGCTGCGCGCCTTTCTGATCGAAAGCGTTGCCCAGACCGGCGGCCATCTATCTTCCAACCTGGGCGTGGTGGAACTGACCATCGCGCTACATTATGTCTATGACACCCCGGATGACAGACTGGTGTGGGATGTAGGTCACCAGACCTATCCGCACAAGATACTGACTGGCAGACGCGAGGCCATGAATACCCTGCGCAAACCGAACGGCATCGCCGGTTTCCCGCGCCGCAGCGAAAGCGAATATGACACCTTCGGCACCGGACACTCCAGCACTTCAATCTCAGCCGCCCTGGGCATGGCCGTCGCCGCCCAGCAGCAGGGTCTGGAAAGGCGTGCGGTGGCCATCATCGGTGATGGCGCGATGACCGCCGGCATGGCTTTCGAGGCATTGAACAATGCAGGGGCGATGGATGCCAACCTGCTGGTCATCCTCAACGACAACGACATGTCAATCTCGCCCAATGTCGGCGCCTTGAACAATTACCTGGCCAGACTGTTGTCCGGCAAACTTTACGACCGCATGTGGCGCTCTGGTGAAAAAGTGCTACGAACGATGCCGCCAGTTCTTGAATTCGCCAAACGCGCGGAAGAGCATGTCAAGGGCATGATGACGCCCAGCACGCTGTTCGAGGAATTCGGCTTCAATTACATTGGCCCGATAGACGGTCACGACCTCGATACGCTGGTCGCTACGCTGCACAATATCCGCCAACTCAAGGGACCGCAATTCCTGCATGTGGTGACGCAGAAGGGTCACGGCTATCAACCGGCTGAAGACAATCCGGGTAAATACCACGGAGTCGGCAAGTTCGATCCGAGCAACGGCGACTCGGTCGGCGCCAACAGTAAAAAAACCTACACCCAGGTATTCGGCGAATGGCTGGTGGACATGGCCGATCAGGATCAGCGACTGGTCGGTATCACGCCGGCAATGTGCGACGGTTCCGGCCTGAATGATTTTGCGGAGAAATATCCGGAGCGCTTCTTCGACGTCGGCATCGCCGAGCAGCATGCACTGACTTTCGCCGCAGGCATGGCCTGCGACGGACTGAAGCCAGTGGTGGCAATCTATTCCACCTTCCTGCAACGCGCGTATGACCAGCTGATTCACGATATCGCATTACAGAACCTGCCGGTTGTCTTTGCCATCGACCGTGCCGGTCTGGTCGGTGCGGACGGCCCGACTCATGCCGGCAGTTTTGACCTGAGCTACCTGCGCTGCATTCCAAACATGCTCGTGATGACACCCAGCGACGAAAACGAATGCCGCCAGATGCTGTATACCGCTTATCAGCACGATGGACCCAGCGCCGTGCGCTATCCGCGCGGCAACGGCGCCGGCGTTGCCATCGCTGGAAAGATGTCAGCATTACCTCTGGGCCGCGGTCTGATACGGCGCGAAGGCAAAAAAGCCGCCATTCTGGCTTTCGGCAGCATGGTATATCCAGCCCTGCAGGCAGCAGAATCGCTGGATGCCACGGTTGCCGACATGCGCTTTGTCAAACCGCTGGACCTCGACTTGATCAAGGACTTGGCCAGCAGACATGAACTGATTGTGACCGTAGAGGAAAATGTTATCGGCGGCGGTGCAGGAGCTGCAGTCATGGAAGCCTTGCAGGACTTGGGCATGACTGTTGAAACCCTCTGCCTGGGTCTGCCGGACACATTCATCGAACATGGCGTGCATGAAACCATGCTGGCCAACTGCGGTCTGAATTGCGAAGGCATCATTGCCTCCATTGAGAAAAAATTAACCTAGTGATATACTCAAGTATTATTTGAGTAGCCCATCGAGACGAGAAGCTCATGAATCAACCCACTGCCCCATCCATCGAGGATGTACAGAACACGCCCGATACCCGCCATCTTGCAATAGACAAGGTCGGCATCAAATCCATCCGCCACCCGGTCAAGGTCAAGGATAAAACCGGCGGCGTACAGCATACCGTCGCCATGTTCAACATGTACGTGCACCTGCCGCACAATTTCAAGGGCACACACATGTCACGCTTTGTTGAGATTCTCAACATGAATGAACGCGAGATCTCGATCGAATCCTTCGAGACCATATTGCGTGAAATGGTGAAGCGCCTAGAAGCTGAATCCGGCCATGTCGAGATGACCTTCCCCTACTTCGTCAACAAGGCCGCGCCGATCTCCGGCGTACAAAGCCTGCTGGACTATGAAGTGACGTTCATCGGCGAGATACAGAAAGGCAAGTTCGATATCACGGTCAAGGTGTTGGTACCGGTCACCAGCCTTTGTCCATGCTCCAAGAAGATCTCGGATTACGGCGCGCACAATCAGCGCTCACATGTGACCGTCACCGCCCGAATCAATGATTTCATCTGGGTCGAGGACCTGATCTCGCTGGTTGAAGAGCAGGCCTCCTGCCAGCTTTACGGTTTGCTCAAGCGTCCGGATGAGAAGTTCGTCACGGAACGTGCTTACGACAACCCGAAATTCGTCGAGGATATGGTGCGCGATGTAGCGGCTCAACTGAATGCCGAACCCAGAATCGATGCCTACGTTGTCGAATCTGAAAATTTCGAGAGTATCCATAACCACTCAGCTTATGCACTAATCGAACGTAACAAGCTCGCTGAAAAATAATGCGTAAAACTCGAAATTTCAGTGAAGGCTAATGCACGTAGTGCGTTATGCCGTAGCTAGAACTTTGAATCAATTCATAATCATTCAGCCTATGCGCTTATTGAGCGAGATAAGCGAAATACAAATTGATCCGTGTTCAGGTGAAGACTAACTTCGGTACAAGCCGAAGTTAAGCGTAGCGGTCGAAGCCAAAATTTCGAGAGCATCCACAACCATTCCGCATATGCACTGATAGAGCGCGACAAACGCAAGGTTCTATAAAATCCATCAGTACTTTTTGATCAACGTGAGGGCGATGCCCTCACGCTTCATTTCCAGTCTGCTCAATGCGCTCATGCCAAGTAGCACGACCGCTGGTGAGCTACCTTCAAGCACTACACCTTCCACCTGATGCAACACTACAGGGCCGATTTTAAGTGTGTTGATGATCACCCGATAGGCGGTTACATTGCCACTCGCCGTATGCACCGGCACCTGCTCACCCTTTTTGTAGTCAATCCCCGCTTTCCTGGCATCGGCACTGTTCATTGCAATTGAAGTGGCACCTGTATCCACAATGAATTTAAGTGGCACACCATTGATCTGGCCCTCTGCCAGATGATGCCCTGCCGAGTTGGCATAAAGCGTCACGCTGGCAGCTTGAGAAGTCGCACTGCCGCCCACCGAAACACCCTGACCCATCGTCAGTTCACGACGCTTGCCTTCAATTTCCAGCACTGCGCTTTGACTGTTTGCTGAAATGAGCTTGACGCCCTCTGCCGAGACTTGTCCGACCGAGAATGTTTTGGGCTGGCCGTTATTGATCACCAGCACAGCCTTGCCCGTAAAAAGGCCCACCACATTGACCTGCGTATCTGCATGAGCAGTATTGAAGGCAAGGACAAACAGAGTTGCAAAAGCGGGGATCAGGCTACGCATAAGATTTGAAGTGGGAATTAAGTTAACGTCTAACATGGCTATTAGCATGGCTATTTTTAAGCCAGTACGCAACCACCAGAAACCCGATCAAGGGGTAGATGGCCGTCAACATAAACGTGGTCTCACCACCCAGATACTGCAATGCATAGCCGCCTGAAATGCCGCCGATGGTACCGCCCAGACCATAGCCCACACTGCTGTATATAGCCTGGCCCTTCGCCTGGTGTTTGCCCTTGAAATACTGATGCACAATGGCTACGGATGCCACATGAAAACTGCCAAAAGTAGCGGCATGCAAGGTCTGGGCGAGCAACAGTATCGCCAGCGAAGACACCCCCGATCCGATCATCGCAAAACGCAGTACGGCAAGCATCAGGCTCATCAGCAGAATCTGCTTGAGACTGAACCTTGCTGTCAGTTTCGGCATGACGACAAACATCAGTATTTCGCAGACGACGCCCACTGCCCACAAGATGCCGATCAAGGTTTTACTGTAACCGCGATCTTCCAGAAAAATCGAGAAGAAACTGTAGTAGACGCTATGCGCGCTGACCATCAGACAGCTGCCTATCAGCAGCGACAGCACCTCGGGGCGAGTCACGATCTTCCACACCGGCAGATGATCGGTATGGTGCGGCGGCACGTAAGGTTCAGGGATTTTGAAACTGAGTAAAAACAGCGTGGCCTGGATCAGCAGCAGACACCAGAGCAGGCTTTCGATCTCGGCGAAATCCAGCAAGAGCCCCAGCCCGAGCACAGCAACAATGAAGCCGATCGATCCCCAGACACGGATACGTCCATAGGGTTGATTGGCAGGCTCGATATGCGCCATGGTGACCGCTTCTGCCAGCGGAAGTGTGGAACTGGTGAAGATACTGAGCGCCGCCATGACGAAGAACAGCCAGACAAAACTGGTGCCGAAGAATACGCCAATATAGCCAAGCAGACCCAGCAGCGCCGTCAGTTTGATCCAGACAACTCGGCGATTGGTTCTATCCGCCAGCCAACCCCAGAAGCTGGGAGAAAAAATCCTGCTCACCTGGAACAGCGAGAGCAGAACACCGATCTCGACGGCGGAGAAGTTGACGGACTTGAGGTACAAGCCCCAATACGGCACGAACGCGCCGACAAACATGTAATAGGTGAAGTAGAAACTGGAAAGCCGCCAATACGGGAATCTTTGCATATCGGCGACTTTTAGGGTGCTGCCTGTGGACGTCGGAACGCGTCAGTTCAGATTTTCGGCGTATCACAGACGACATCAGCACACTGCGCACGGTGGCGCAGCGCATGATCAATGAGGACCAGCGCCAGCATCGCCTCAGCGATTGGCGTGGCACGCACGCCGACGCAAGGATCATGACGACCTGTGGTCTGCATTGTCACGGCATTGCCTTGCTTGTCTATGGAACGGCGTTCCTGCGGAATGCTGGACGTCGGTTTCAAGGCAATGTGCACTTCAATATCCTGCCCGGTGGAGATGCCGCCGAGCAAACCGCCGGCATGATTGGTGACAAAACCTTCGGGGGTCATTTCGTCGCTGTGCACGGAACCGCGTTGAGCAATACTGGCGAACCCGGCGCCGATCTCGACACCCTTCACCGCATTGATGCTCATCATGGCATAGGCGATCTCAGCATCGAGTCTGTCGTAGACCGGCTCACCCCAACCGACTGGCACGCCCTGCGCTACCACGGAAATACGGGCACCGACGGAATCGCGCTCGTTGCGAATGTTGTCGAGATAGGCTTCCAGCTCCGGCAGCACATCACGATTCGGCGAGAAGAACGGGTTCTCGTTGACCGCATCCCAAGTCTGGAAGGGGATCGAAATCTCGCCCAGCTGGCTCATATAGCCGCGAATCTCCACACCGTAGCGCTGTTTCAGCCACTTCTTGGCAATCGCACCTGCCGCAACCCTTACTGCAGTCTCGCGCGCACTGGAACGGCCACCACCACGATAATCGCGGACGCCGTATTTCTGCCAGTAGGTGTAATCTGCATGGCCCGGACGAAACGTTTCTGCAATCTTGCCGTAATCCTGGCTGCGCTGATCCTGATTGCGGATCAGAAAGCCAATAGGCGCGCCCGTGGTCCTGCCCTCAAATACGCCGGACAGAATCTCCACCGTATCCGGTTCCTTGCGCTGGGTAACATGACGGGAAGTCCCGGGCTTGCGCCGATCAAGCTCGGCCTGCAAGTCTTCCTCATTCAATTCAAGCCCCGGCGGACAACCGTCAACAATACCACCGATGCCGGGGCCGTGAGATTCACCAAACGAGGTGAGCGTGAATAGAGTACCTATGGTGTTACCGGACATGAAATGGTCTTTTTGTCATGGTTTGTGATGCACTGATTTTATCATAAGCATTGCCTGGACTCCTGTTCCGTACAGGATTCTGCCGCCAGAGACCGCCGTTTCTCGCTAGATATTCAAACCCTCGATCCAATGCTGGTAAGCAATGCGCGCAATCTGATTCAATTGCCTGATGCGTTGCTGCAGGTTACGCTGCATCTCCACGGCTGTTTGCACGGCAGGATTGCCAACCTCCGCATGCAGCTCATCCGCTCCGGCCTCGCACCAGTCCTCGACCATCTCCGCTGTCATTTCCACATGACATTGAAAGGCCAAGTGCTTGCCGATTGAGTAGGCCTGATTCTGGCAATACCGGCTGGAGAGCAAATGCACTGCTCCCTGTGGCAGAGCGAATGTTTCTCCATGCCAGTGAAAAGCATCAAAACGCTCCAGATCACCAAACCATTTTCGCGCCTCATCTCCGGGCGTCAACTTGACTTCGCCCCAGCCGATTTCCTTGACCGGGTTCCCGCTCACCTCCGCACCCATGACCTTGCTGATCAACTGACCTCCCAGGCAATGCCCGAGCAAGGGAATATCCCGCTGCATTGCATCGCGAATCAATGCCAGCAATGGCCGAATCCAGGGCAAGTCATCATTGGCGCTCATTGGACCGCCCATCAACACCATGCCACTATAGTCTTCCATGCTCTCAGGTATGGCCTCACCCTGATCTATGCATATCAGCTGCCATGGAATCCTTTTTGCCGTCAGGAATGGGCCCAGGTATCCGGGGCCTTCTGTCCGTGCATGACGAAAAATAACGACTGGTTTCATTCAACTCCCCATTCTCATTCAAGCTTTTTCCACGTTCCCAAAGACAATCCATCCAGCGTGTGCGATCCAACGGCGTAACGGATCAATCGCAAGGTAGGAAAACCGGCCTTGGCGGTCATGCGCCTGACTTGACGATTCTTGCCTTCAGAAATCCTGATTTCCAGCCAGGAAGTGGGAATAGCCTTTCTTTCTCGAATCGGCGGCACTCTCGGCCACAAGCCCGCAGGCTCAGCCATCAGCCGCACATGGGCCGGCTGCGAGACGAAATCGCCGAGATCGACGCCGTTTTTGAGTTTTTGCAAGGCCTGCTCGTCCGGCATGCCCTCCACCTGCACCCAATAAGTCTTCATTTCTTTATGCTTGGGGTGCGACAGACGATGCTGCAATGCCCCATCATCGGTTAAAATAAGCAAACCTTCACTATCCGTATCAAGTCTGCCTGCCGCATAAACATCCGCGATTGGAATGTAGTCCTTGAGTGTGGGGTGCTGCTCATGCGCACTGAATTGGCAAACAACACCATACGGCTTGTTAAACAGAATCAGCATTTTCGGGATGAATCCATGACTTCAAAAATTAGCGTGCCTAAAAAAGGCGAAAAAATCAGCATCAACGCTGATAACTCACTCAGTGTACCTGACCATCCGATTATCCCATTTATCGAGGGCGATGGAATCGGTGTCGATATCACGCCATCGATGATCAAGGTGGTCGATGCTGCTGTAGAAAAAGCCTACGGCGGCAAACGCGCCATTTCCTGGATGGAAGTCTATGCCGGCGAAAAAGCCACTAAAATCTATGGCGACAACGAATGGTTGCCGGATGAAACCATGCAGGCAGTCAAAGACTATGTCATTTCGATCAAGGGCCCGCTCACGACCCCGGTTGGCGGCGGCATCCGTTCACTGAACGTAACGCTGCGCCAGGAACTGGACCTCTATGTCTGCCTGCGTCCGGTACAGTACTTTACTGGCGTGCCCAGCCCGGTCAAACATCCGGAGAAAACCGATATGGTGATCTTCCGCGAAAATACCGAAGACATCTACGCCGGAATCGAATGGGCAGCGGGCACCGACGAAGTCAAGAAAGTGATTAACTTCCTCAGTGACATGGGCGTTCGCAAGAAAATCCGCTTCCCCGAATCTTCCGCCATTGGCATCAAGCCAGTCTCGGTAGATGGCAGCAAACGACTGGTACGCAAGGCGATCCAGTACGCCATCGACAACAACCGGAAGTCGGTAACGATTGCGCACAAAGGCAACATCATGAAATTCACTGAAGGTGGATTCAAGAACTGGGGCTATGAAGCCGCCAAAGAAGAATTCGGCGCTGTCGAAATCGATGGCGGACCATGGTGCAAACTGCCGAATGGCATCGTCATAAAGGATTGCATCGCTGATGCCTTCCTGCAGGAAATCCTGCTGCACCCACAGGATTACGATGTAGTGGCAACGCTTAACCTGAACGGAGACTACATGTCTGATGCCTTGGCGGCACAGGTCGGCGGCATTGGCATTGCACCGGGTGCCAATCTTTCCGACACCACCGCGATGTTTGAAGCCACGCACGGCACTGCTCCCAAGATCGCCGGGCAGGACATTGCCAATCCCTGCTCGCTCATACTCTCCGCTGAAATGATGTTACGTCATCTCGGCTGGGTGGAAGCGGCAGATCTGGTAATACAGGGTGTGGCAAAAGCAATTTCCGCCAAACATGTGACCCAGGACTTCTCGTCGCAAATGTCAGGTGCCACGCAAGTGAGCACTTCACAATTCGGCGACGAAATCATCCACCACATGCAATAACAGACGGCACAATATAAAACGGCCCTAACATGGGCCGTTTTAATAAAGTCTGTCTTACGATTTAAGCTTAAGCCTTCTGAATATTAGAAGCTTGTTTGCCTTTGGGGCCTTCGGTGACATCGAATGTCACGCGCTGACCTTCCTTGAGGCTCTTGTAGCCTGACTCCACAATCGCGGAAAAATGTGCGAAAAGATCGTCGCCGCCATCATCCGGGGTAATAAAACCAAAACCCTTGGAATCATTGAACCACTTTACTGTACCTGTTGCCATCTAAAACTTCCTTACCAAATCAAGAGGAGGCGCCCCCAAAAGTTTTCAATTCAAGAACTTAAGCCAAAACCGTCGGCTAAAATTACTTCGAATCAAAACGCCTGAACGGATTTTTACTTGCGTTATTTCAATAAGTCAAGATTTTTTTACTTGTAATTGACAAGCCACGACCTCGCACAAACAAAATCTGCAGGGGCAATGCTTCTTTACAAACAAGAAGCTAGCGTGCATCATCCACGTCAGGGCTCAGGTTTAGTACATTTGAAACAATGACCAACCAATTACAAAACCAAGAAATCAGGGACTAATGGCTACAGCAATTTCACCCATCAAACTGGGCGGGCTTGCCCGCATGCTGGTTCAGGAAAATCTGCTGACAGATGATGAGGCGAATGCTATCCAATCATCAGCCAATACACAGCAAATTCCTTTCGTAAAACAACTCATCTCCAGCAAGAAACTCAGCGCATTACAGGTAGCGGAAACCGCGTCGAACGCTTTCGGTTTCCCGATCTTCGATCTCGATGCCCTCAACGCCGACTATCTGCCACAAAAAGGAATAGACACCAAACTCATGCAATCCAGCCATGTCATGGCGCTGCAAGGTCGCGGCAACACACTGTTCGTCGCTCTGGCCGACCCCACAAATCTGCATGTACTTGATGACGTGAAGTTCCAGACCGGCATGACCCTGTCGCCAGTCGTAGTCGAAGATGACAAGCTTGCCAAATGGATTGCGAAAATCGTAGAAGCCAGCGACACCAGCATGAGTTCGATTGCGGTCGATGAAGACTTCAACCTCGACATGGAGGGAGACGATCAGGGGCAGGAAGAAACGCAATCGGTCGAGATTGATGACGCCCCGGTCGTTAAATACCTGCAGAAGATTCTGATCGACGCCATCAATATGGGCGCTTCCGATTTGCACTTTGAACCCTATGAGAAGTTCTACCGGATTCGCTACCGAGTTGACGGCATACTGCGTGAAATCGCTCAGCCTCCCTTAGCCATCAAAGAAAAACTGGCTTCCCGCATCAAGGTCATTTCCAACATGGATATTTCCGAGAAGCGTATCCCGCAGGATGGCCGCATGAAACTGGTGCTGTCAAAAACCCGCACCATTGACTTTCGTGTCAGCACTTTGCCGCTGATTCATGGCGAAAAGATCGTCATGCGTATTCTCGATCCGTCCAGTGCCAAACTGGGGATTGAGGCGCTTGGCTATGAAGCGGACCAAAAGGAAGCCCTGCTGTCAGCCATCAGTCGTCCATATGGCCTGGTACTGGTCACCGGGCCTACCGGTTCAGGCAAAACCGTTTCGCTTTACACCTGCCTGAATATTCTCAACGAACCCGGCGTCAACATCTCTACCGCAGAAGACCCTGCCGAAATCCCGCTGGCAGGCATCAACCAGGTCAATGTCAATGACAAACAGGGCCTGACATTCGCCGCAGCACTGAAGTCTTTCCTGCGTCAGGATCCTGACATCATCATGATCGGGGAAATTCGCGATCTGGAAACCGCGGATATGGCCATCAAGGCAGCTTCGACCGGCCACATGGTTTTGTCGACGCTGCATACCAACGATGCACCCTCGACACTGACCCGACTAATGAACATGGGTGTTGCGCCATTCAACATCGCCTCGGCCGTTTCTCTCATCACTGCACAGCGCTTGGCGCGCAAACTTTGCCCCAACTGCAAGGTTCCGCTGGATGTGCCCAAAGAAGCTCTGCTGGGTGTCGGTTTCAAGGAAGAAGACCTGGATGGCAGCTGGACACTATATGGGCCCAAGGAAGGTGGCTGTGAACTTTGCAACGGCGGTTACAAGGGTCGGGTCGGTATCTATCAGGTAATGCCGGTAAGCGATGCCATGAGCCGCATCATCATGAAAAACGGCACTGCCCACGATATCGCCGACCAGGCCCAACTCGAAGGCGTCCGTGATCTACGACAATCGGGCTTGCTCAAAGTCAAACAGGGATTGACCTCTATTGCAGAAGTTGAAGCGGTCACTAACGAATAATTCAGGAATAACAATATGGCTGTCAGCGCTAGCAAGGAAATTACCTACGTTTGGGAAGGCACCGACAAAAAAGGTAAACGCATCAAGGGGGAGATGAGAGCGTCCGGTGATGCTTTTGTAAAAGCAACTCTCAGGCGCCAGGGCATCAATGTTATCAAGGTCAGCAAACAGAGTGGATTCAAATCCGGCGGCAAAGTCACTGACAAGGATGTCGCACTGTTTACGCGCCAGCTTGCTACCATGATGAAGTCCGGCGTTCCATTGCTGCAGGCATTCGATATTGTCGGCAAGGGCCATAGCAATGCAGCGGTAGCCAAGCTACTGGGAGACATTAAGGCCGACGTTGAAACCGGTAGCAGCCTTAGCCAGGCATTCAGAAAATACCCTCTCTACTTCGACGCACTCTATTGCAATCTGGTCAGTGCCGGTGAGCAGGCGGGTATTCTTGACTCCCTGCTGGACAGGCTGGCAAGCTACAAGGAGAAGATCCTTGCCATCAAGAGCAAGATCAAATCCGCCTTGATGTATCCAATATCCATCATTATCGTTGCATTTGTGATTACAGCCGTCATCATGATCTTCGTAGTTCCCGCCTTTAAAGAGCTTTTCTCCAGTTTTGGCGCAGACCTTCCAACACCGACTCTGGTAGTGATGGCTATATCAGATTATTTTGTTTCCTACTGGTGGGCAATCTTCGGCTCAATTGGTTTCGCAGGCTGGTTCTTCTTCTACACCTGGAAACGTTCTGAAAAGATGCAATCAACCATGGACAGGCTGCTATTGAAAGTGCCTGTCTTTGGCAATTTGATCAGAATCGCCACCATCGCCCGCTTTGCCAGAACGCTCTCAACCATGTTTGCTGCAGGCGTGCCTTTGGTCGAGGCACTGGATTCTGTCGCAGGTGCATCCGGCAATCGAGTGTATTACGATGCCACCAAAAAAATCCAGAGCGAAATCAGCACAGGCACCAGTTTGACTGTTGCCATGCAAAATGCGGAAGTTTTCCCCAACATGGTGCTGCAAATGACTGCCATCGGCGAAGAATCAGGTGCGCTCGACTCCATGCTTTCAAAAGTCGCCGACTTCTATGAAGCTGAAGTCGATGATGCAGTGGAAGGCCTCTCCAGTTTGATGGAACCCATCATCATGGTAGTACTCGGTGTCCTGATCGGCGGCCTTGTTATCGCCATGTACCTGCCGATCTTCAAACTAGGCGAAGTCGTAGGTTAACGCTTCCGAAGCCTGCTATTTTTTCACACCTGCTGCATTCAGTGCTTTTTCAATCTCAGCGGACGGATAGGCGCCCAACATGCGTTTACCGTCCGCAAAAATCAGGGTCGGCGTGCTAGTCACGCCGAGGTTTTTACCCAATTCAGCCAGACTCTCTATCGGATTCTCGCAACTCGTACTACCTTTGACCAACTTGTTATTCAGCACCCAGTCCATCCATGATTTCGCCCGGTCAGTGGAGCACCAGATGGCCTTGGATTTATTGGCTGCGTCCGGGTGCAGTTTGTCCAGAGGGTAAAGGAAAGTATAAACCGTGATGTCGGTAATACCGGCCAGTTCCTTCTGTTCGAGTCGTTTACAGAACGGACAGTCCGGATCGGAGAACACGACAAGCTTGCGACTGCCATTACCCCTGACCACCTTGATCGCTTGGTCCAGTGGCAACTTGGAAAAATCGACCCTGGTCAATTCTTCCATACGCTCGCCGGTAACATTGCGTTTGGTTTTCGCGTCTATCAGGCGCCCTTCTGCGATCAGAAACGTAAACTTCTCATCGGTATAAACGATCTGTCCGCCGATGAAAACTTCGTACAAACCACCGTACTGTGTCTTCTTGATACTATCCACTTGGATGTCTGGATAAGCCGACTCGATGGCCTTTTTAAGGGCTGCATCGTCCGCGTAAGCACAACTGATCAGAAAAGTACCGACTAACAGGCCCAACAAACTTTTTAACATTTTGATATCCCAGATTAATGATTTAACGTATCGCCTGATTCATCAGGTATTTCTTCACTTTTGCCTGCCGGTTAGTCAGACCCAAGCCCCAGTTCCTTAATTTCCTCACGACCGTACCGGAATGCGAGAACAAACCGGAAAGCCCCTTGGTAACGCACTGCATTTCCAGCAAATCCAGTTTGCGCGCCCGCTCATAGCGACGCAACAGCATCAAGTCACCGCAGGGCTGTTGATGACCGCGAGCGTTCAGCGTCTCAGCCAGGACTTTGACATCCCGAAAACCCAGATTTACCCCTTGTCCGGCAAGCGGATGTATCGTATGCGCGGCGTCTCCCACCAACGCCAGCATCGGCTTGACCAATGTTGCAGCCGTTTGCTGCCGCAAAGGAAATGCACGCGCCTCGGTCATCAGCTTCAGCGCTCCCAGCCTCATGTTCCCTTGCCGGCTCACCTTATCAGACAAAGATTCCGCCTGAAGTTCTAGCATGTCCTTTGCAAATTGTTCATGAGCGGACCAGACCATGGACATACGATTGCCCGGCAAAGGCAGCCAGGCCAATATGCCATCATCACCAAACCACTGGCAGGCAACGTTATGATGCGGCAATTCCGTCTCGAAATTGCAAACCACGCCCATTTGATGGTAGTCATACGTGCTGATTGCGACGCCGGCCTGCTCGCGTAACCAGGAATTCGCACCATCCGCCGCAACCAGCAATTGGGCTTTCAGCCTGCACTGATCCGCAAGATGTATTTCGGCATGACTCTCAGAAAATACCGCCGCCTGCGGCGCAACGCCAATCATCAGACTGACATTGGAGTTCCTCAAGACCTTTATCAAGGCCTGCTCCAGTTGGCGGCTTTCGATAATGAATCCGAGATTGTCGATATAGGCTTCACTCGCATCAAACTGCAAATTACTGCTGTCGGCATCGCCAAAGACCTGCATCTGCGCTATCGGGCAGATTCGGCCAGCGTCCACATGCTGCCACACATCCATGGTTGCAAGCCATTCAGCATTAGCGGGACTGATGGCATAAATGCGATTATCCCAGTCCTGCTCGGAAACTGATGTTTGTGCTACTTCAGCATAAGGCTTACTCTCCAGCAGCCCTACCGACAAACCTTGCCTGCCGAGTGCCAGCGCGCAGGACATACCAACCAGCCCGCCACCGACGACGAGCACATCGAACTCTTGGGAACTCAGCTTATCCACGTGCACCAAAACTCATTTTGTTGATCAGAAATCGCTTGGCCGGTTTTACGATATCCAGAACACCCAGACCCGCTGAGCGCAAGCCGGATACGCCGACAATATCATTCGAAAAAATATTCACCAGAAAATCCGTAAATAACAGGCCTCGCTTCGTATCCCGTTGCCGGGTCATTGCATAGCCGTTCAAGGTTTCGGACGCACCCCATGCCTCTGGCTCAAACCTGAACAGATGATCACTCAATTCCCAGGCATCGCGCAAGCCGACATTAAAGCCCTGTCCGGCGACAGGATGCATGGTCTGGGCGGCATTGCCGATCACGGCAAAATGCGGCAAGACGACAGGATGCAGCCGCGACAAGCGAAGAGGAAAACTCAGCCGCTTGCCGACGCTGAGAAAGCGCCCGGCCCGGTCGCCAAAGTGTGCATGCAAGGCATTGAGAAAAGATACATCATCCAGCGACATGATCTGTTCGATTTCCTGCTTTTCACCGGTCCAGACCAGGGAAAAATCATGCTCCCCATTTGGAAGCAAGGCCATCGGTCCTGCAGCCGTAAAACGTTCATAGGCGATGTGATTGTGCGGCATCTCCGCCCTGACTTTGGTCACCAGCGCATCATGCCCGTATTCCCTGGTCTCGCGCTGCAATCCGGCTATATCACCCGGCGTTCTGCCGCCATCCGCGAGTACGGCCAGTTCGCAGGCGAGTTCATGCATCGCGCCTTCATGGATGAATGTCACGTAACTGGCAGCCATGTCAGGGGAGACATGTTGCACTTCAGCGCCATAGCGCACCTTGATGTCAGGCCGAGTTGAGAGCGCATGATCGAGTGCACGGGTCAGGGCACCGTAGGAAACGACATAACCCAGCGCCTCCTGCTGCTGGTCTTCCGCCTTCAGCAGGCTGCGACCCAGACTCCCGCGCTGCGAAATATGGATGGTATTAATGGCTGTCGCTTCGGATGCAATGTCCTGCCATATACCCAAGCGCTGCAGTATCATCCTGGTGCCGTAGGACAGAGCCAGCGCCCGTTGATCCTGGTGTGAAGCGCCCTGCGGTCTCGCTTCCAGCAATGTTGACGGGATGCCTTTGGCAGCAAGTGCGAGCGCCAGTGTCGCCCCTACCGGGCCAGCGCCGATGATGACGATACCTGCTACAGACTTTTCCGCCATCCCGTTCACTTTGCCGCCGCCATCAGATTTTCGATCTCTGTCACGGTTTTCGGGGCGCCGGCAGTCATGATTTCGCAGCCAGCTGCTGTCACCAGCGCATCATCCTCGATACGCACGCCGATGTTCCAGAATGCTCGTGGCACATCATCTGCCGGGCGAATATAACATCCGGGCTCCACGGTCAGCGTCATGCCGGACTGCAGCACGCGCCAACTGCCGTCAGTCTGCTTGTATTCGCCGGCATCATGCACATCCAGCCCCAGCCAATGGCCGGTGCGATGCATGTAAAACCGCCGGTAATCACCAGACTCGAGAACGGAATCATGGCTACCCTTGCACAGACCAAAGTCGATGAAACCGCGAATCAGCACATCCAGTGCGGCCTCATGCGGTTCGTTCCAGTGGCTGCCAGGGCGTATCTTGTCAATGGCCGCCTGTTGCGCTGCCAGCACCAGTTCATAGATATCCTTTTGCGCCGCGCTGAATCGACCGTTGACGGGGAAAGTACGGGTGATGTCAGAGGCATAACAGTCGAGCTCACAACCGGCATCGATCAGCAGGAGATCGCCGTCATGCAAACGCTGATTATTCTCCACATAATGCAGCACGCAGGCATTGGCACCACCGGCGACAATCGAACTGTAAGCCGGCGAACGGCTGCCATGCCGGTAAAACTGATGCAGCAAAGCAGCCTCGATCTCGTACTCCATCAGGCCGGGCCGGGCAGTCTGCATGGCATGTTTATGGGCATCAACCGAAATATCCGCCGCACGCCGCATGACCTCCAGTTCCGCGCTGGATTTGAACAGGCGCATTTCGTCGAGCAGCACACACGGATCCGCCATCTCGGCCGGCGCACTGACCCCGCTGCGCCCTTGCGCGCGCAACTGATTCAACCAGCCTGCGATTCGGCTATCCCAATGCGCATCTGCGCCGAAACTGAAAAACAGCCGGGGCTGATTAGCCATGAATCCGGGGGCCAACTCATCCAGGCGAGTGATAGAGTAGGCCTCATCGAAACCGAATCTTTCGCGGGCGCCGTCCGGACCATGGCGGAAACCGTCCCAGATTTCCCGTTCCAGGTCCTTGTCGCGACAAAAAAGCACACTTTTGGGCACGTCACCTGCTATCAGCAGCAGAACTGCCTCGGGCTCGGTAAATCCGGTCAGGTAGTAAAAATAACTGTCGCTACGGTAGGGATAATGGCTGTCCCGATTGCGCATTGCTTCCGCTGCAGTGGGAATGATCGCCACCCCGGCTGCCATCGATTGCATCAAGGCATTTCTGCGTTCAAGAAAATGTTTCACTTCAGACATGAAGGACCTTCAGTTTTCAATTCAATTCGCCGCATTCAAGGCTTCGAGGCGCTGCGGCGTGCCGACATCATGCCAGATTCCGCGATGATACTCACCGCCGACTTCACCACTCTCGATCGCCTGCCTCAGTAACGGTGCCAGTTTTGCCGGCACATCGGCCGGCAGACCCTCAAACAAACGGGGAGCATAAACGGCAACACCGGAAAATGTCAGCATGCGTGCGCCTTCCAGACGGACAGTTTCGCCATCGAGGGCAAAATCCCCCTGCGGATGCTGCGGCGGATTATCGATCAAGACCAGATGCGCCAATCGGTGGCTGCCAAGCACATTTTTCAGGACGGCAAAATCGATATCCGTGAAAACATCGGCATTGACTACCAGAAAAGGCGCGTCACCCAGCAGCGGCAAAGCCTTGACTATGCCGCCCGCCGTCTCCAGCGCAACCGCCTCCGGAGAGTAAGTGATGGACAAGCCCCATTGACGGCCGTTCCCCAAGGCATCTTCGATCTGTTTGCCCAGATGGGCGTGATTGATCACCACTTCATGGAATCCGGCGGCTGCCAGTCGCTCCAGGTGCCAGACTATCAGCGGCTTGCCGCGCACCTTTAGCAGCGGTTTGGGCGTATGGTCGGTCAATGGCCGCATGCGCTCGCCACGGCCGGCAGCCAGAATCATCGCTTTCAAAATGTATATCCAACCTGCGGCTGGTTTTTCTCGATCTTGTCCAGCAGTCTCAACAAGGGCCTGAGTTCGATATATCTGGCGCAAGCCTGGCGCAGATAATCCATCACCAGCGGCATGTCCTTCAGATAACCATCCTTGCCGTCGCGATGATAGAGCCGGGCAAAAATACCCAGTATCTTGATATGACGCTGCACGCCCATCCATTCGAAGTCACGATAGAAATCGGCAAAATCCTGCGGTACAGACAATCCGGCCTGTCTGGCTGCCTGCCAGTAGCGCACAGTCCAGTCGAGCACGCGCTCCTCATCCCAGGCAATATAGGCGTCCTTGAACAGAGAAACCAGATCGTAGGTGATAGGGCCGTAAACCGCATCCTGAAAATCCAGCACACCGGGATTCCGGTTCTCGCCATCACGGCACACCATCAGATTGCGTGAATGGTAGTCGCGATGCACATAAACCTGCGTCTGTGCCAGGATGTTGCGATTCAACTGAGCAAAGGCATGTTGCAATACCTGCTGATCCGCATCGGCAAGCGTCATTGCGAGATGCCTGGCAACATACCAGTCCGGAAACAGCTGCATCTCCCTCGTCAGCAAGGCTTCATCATAAGGCGCAAAAACTCCAGGACGACTGGCCAACTGCATCTTGATCAGCGCCGTCACAGCATCCCGGTAGAGTTCATCGGCCGTCGTTTCATTGAGCGCGCTCAGATAAGTCACATCGCCCAGGTCACTGAGTAACAAAAAACCCCGATCAATGTCTTGCGCCAGCACCTGCGGCACATTCAGACCGGCGGCCAGCAATATCCCGGCAGCATGAACGAATGGACGGCAATCCTCCTGCGGTGGTGGCGCATCCATTGCAATCAGGGTTCGATCGGACAAATGTACACGGAAATAGCGCCGGAAGCTGGCATCGGCAGAAGCAACGGTCAGGCTGAAACCTTCATTCGGCAGCATCTGATGCAACCAATCTTGCAATGCCACTTTTCTATCCATTGTTTGCACCATGTAAAGTTCGACTTTCAAAATCACAGATTATTGATGTTTTTGGCATAAGACAGATGCCTGCACGTATTTATGGATTGCCTAAACACGCGATTTATGCGATTTTATCACTGACAAAAAATCCTAGCTCCCCATCTCGTAAAACAATGCTCAAAACCAATCTTATCGCGCTCGCCGCTGCCCTGATGCTAGTGGCGAATGCATCACTATTCGCGATGGATATGCGGCAAGATGGCGTGGTAACGTCCACAATGATGATGCAGTTACGGCCGGGAATGGCAAAATCCCAAGTGAAATCGATTATGGGGACGCCACTAACACAGGATGTAAATCAAAGTGACCGCTGGGATTACTCCTACCTGAAATGGCATGAAGGCAAAATTATTGAGCATCGCCGAGTGACACTGGAATTCGAAAATGACGCCTTGAGTCGCATCCTCAGCGAGCTGCTTCCTGCTGACGCCAGTTCGCAGGCTCAGGCCGGCGAAATAGAGAACTACCCTGAAAACACATTATCCCTGGCCGCGTTACCGCCAGATCAAACTCCCGCACTCAAGCTGGAACACCAACTGCAATTACCTTACGAGCCCGACCCAATGGCGGAAGAAGCTCAGCCTGCAGCCGGCATCATCGTTATTGAGGGCGACAAGATGGATTTTTATCTTGAGCGCAAAATGCGTTCGTTCGGCAATGCCTCGATCAAGAAAGAAGGCCAAGCCATTTACGGAGACAAAATTGAATACGATGTTCTGAATGATGAGTTGCATGTCGTCGGCAACACCCGTATCGAATTTGAAGGGCTCAAGGTCTGGGGCCCGGAACTCAGGATGAAACTGTACGACACGGTCGGCGAAATGAAAGAACCTTCATTTGAGCTGGAAACCCAGATTATTGATATCCCCCAGTTCAGCGGGATCAAAACGACCGATGCTCTCGACCAATATGCACTGGATGCAGACAGAATAGCCGCCAGCACCGCCAGTAATCTGATGTCGCAGAATATCGAGGACACCCGCTCCCATGATGCCACTTTAAGAAGAGAGCAGACAAGATCCAGAGGCGATGCAAGGCTGGTATCCTTCGAGGGGGAGCACAAGAAGATCCTTAAGTCTGCTCGCTACACCACCTGCGAGGTGGGGCAAGACGACTGGTACATCAAGGCCAGCGAACTGGAAATCGACAATTACACCAAGAAAGCCACTGCTTGGAATGCCCGGGTGGAGTTCATGGGCGTACCTCTGCTTTACACCCCCTGGATAGATTTCTCCTATCTGAACCAGAGAAAATCCGGATTTTTGTCCCCTACCGTAGGGACCACCAGCCAGAGCGGCTTTGAAGTCCAGGTGCCGTACTATTTGAACATCGCGCCGGAAATGGATGCTACGTTGGGGGTTCGCGCACTAAGCAAGCGCGGCGTGCAATTACAGGGCGAATTCCGGTATCTTGACGAAAAATACTCCGGTACCAACAGCGGCGAATATTTACCCTCTGACAACAACACCGGAGAAGACCGTTACTACTTCAACCTGAATCATGTACACACATTAGGTCGCGGGTGGTCTGGCGGATATAACATTGAGAGAGTCTCCGATGACAGATATTTCTCCGAACTCTCCACACGTATTACGGTGACCAGTCGAGTCAACCTGCCACAACAGGGATACGTGAATTATGCTGATGAAATCTGGTCTTTCAATGGCTTGGTACAAAAATACCAAACGCTGGATCAAGTATCTTTCCCTTACGAACGACTTCCGCAACTGACCTTGAGAGGAAATAAAGATTGGGAACTCATGAACACCAACCTTTATACCCAATGGGTCAGTTTCGATCGCAAAAAAGATGAGCCTTTCCGACTCGCAACATCCAATAACACCATGCTGGAAACCGGCGTTACCGGTAATCGCTTCACCTTATATCCAAGTGTAACTGTGCCCTTTGAAAAACCTTACGGTTACATCAGACCGAAATTTGGCGTGCACTACACCACCTACGGCTTGGACAATGAATCCTTTGAATTCAAAAATAATAAAGGAAACCTTTTAAATTCGGGCATCTTCAAACCTGGCAACTATGAATCGGACAATCGTAGCTTGCCGATATTCAGCTTGGACAGCGGCCTGTTTTTTGACCGCGAAATGAAAGTAGTGAATAACCGCTACACGCAAACCTTGGAACCGAGACTGTTTTATCTTTATGTTCCTTATCGTGATCAATCCATGTTCCCGATATTCGACACGGCTGAATCCGACCTCAATCTAGGCACCTTATTCATGGAAAATCAGTTCACCGGAAACGATCGTTTCAATGATGCCAACCAGCTTAGCCTGGGGTTCACCACTCGCATGATCGACAAAAATACCGGACAACAACGTCTTGCTGCCACACTGGGACAGCGCTTCCATTTCTCTGACCGCAAAGTCACTATGCCGGGCGCCGAACCGAAGACCAGCAGCAACTCGGATATCGTGGCAGCGATCACTGCCAGACTCGCCAATGACTGGAACGTCGATGCCGGCTGGCAATACGACACCGACAGATCAACCACGGTCAAATCGAACATAGGCGCACGCTACAACCCGGAACCAGGCAAAGTATTGAACCTGAGCTACCGCTATACGGAAGACCGCCTGGAACAGATCAACGTTTCCGGACAATGGCCCTTCGGCAATGGCTGGTACGGCATGGGACGCTGGAACTACTCGCTGTTCGAGAACCAGCCGATTGAAGGTCTGGCAGGTATCGAATATGATGCCGGATGCTGGCAGGCACGCTCTGTACTGCAACGCGTATCGACTGCGACATCCGATGCCAACTATGCGCTCTTCTTCCAGCTTGAACTGGGCGGGCTGACATCCATCGGTTCTAATCCGCTATCCTTATTGCAACGCAGCGTCCCCGGCTATAGTCCAAGTGGTACGATTCCAAACACCTACGTGCAAACAAATGAGTAATTCACCATGAAGTTATCCTTATCCCGTTTCATCCTTCTCCTTTGCCTGGCCAGTTCCGGTCTGATTGCCGGCCCTGTACAGGCAGAAGACGGCGAAATCAGAAAAATCGACCGCATTGTCGCCGTCGTCGACCAGGTGGTTATTACTGAGAACGAACTGATCGACCGCATCCAGACTGTGCGCAGCCAGCTGGAAAAACAGGGCGGCAATATACCGCCTATGGACGTGTTGCAAAAACAAATTCTGGAGCGCCTGATCAATGACCGGTTGTTGCTGCAATATGCAGCACAGACTGGCGTGCGTGTCGACGATACGCAACTCGACAAGACCGTGGAACGCATCGCCGAGCAAAATCAGCTGAGCGTTCCGGAGTTTCGAGCCGCACTCGAACAGGAAGGCATCAGCTACCGCAAATTCCGTGAAGACATCCGCAATGAGATTATCATCGCCAGATTGCGCGAACGCGAAGTTGAAAACCGCGTCAATGTCACGGAAGCTGAGATCGATAATTACCTGACCACGCAATCCGCACGCGGCGACATCCAGGACGAGTTCGAGATTTCCCATATCCTGATCCGCACACCGGAAGAAGGCGCGCCGGAAGAACTGCAGAAGTTGCGCGAGAAAGCCGAACAGGCATTGAAGCAATTACAGAACGGCGTCAATTTTGCAGAAGTATCAGCCAGCTTCTCGGATGCGCCGAATGCGCTGGAAGGCGGCAGTCTCGGCTGGAAAACCTCGACCCAGATTCCCGAACTCTTCAATGAGGCACTCAAACCATTGCAACCGGGTGATCTGAGCCCGATCCTGCGTAGCCCTAACGGATTCCATATCCTCAAGATGACAGACAGACGCGGCGGCACTTCCCCTCTGGTCGTTGAGCAGACCAAGCTGCGTCATATCCTGATCAAGTTGAGCGAGATCGTTTCGGAGAGCGATGCGCAGCAAAGAATGATCATGATCAAAGAACGTCTGGACAATAGCGGGGATTTTGCTGAACTCGCACGACAATATTCGGAAGACGCTTCCGCCAACAGCGGTGGCGATCTGGGCTGGGTCAATCCGGGCGACACTGTACCGCAATTTGAACAGGCAATGAACCTGTTGGCACCCGGAGAGATCAGCGAGCCGGTACGTACGCCGTTCGGCTACCATATCATCCAGGTACTGGAACGCCGCAAACAGGACATGACACAGGAGGCTGCCAGATTCAAGGCGCGTCAGGAAATCCGTGCGCGCAAGGCAGAAGAAGCCTACGCAGACTGGGTGCGTGAGCTGCGTGACCGCGCCTATGTCGAATTACACCTGGAAGACAAGTATTAAACCAGCTGTCACTAGCGGATCAGCCTTTTGAAAAACGCCCTCCCCCGTATCGCCCTGACTGCAGGAGAACCGGCCGGCATAGGCCCGGATCTTTGCGTCATGCTGGCGCACCATCCCATCCGGGCTGAAATCATCGTCATTGCCGATGAGATCATGCTGCAGCAGCGTGCCCAGGCACTCGGCCTTGATCTACAGATCAAACGCACTCAGGGATCGGCTCACCAGGGCAACGGCAGCCTGCAGGTATTGCACCAGTCCACATCGCAAGCAGTGGTGCCCGGCAAGCTGAATTGTGCCAACAGCCAGTATGTACTCGCCACATTGAGCACTGCGCTGGAGGGCTGCTTGCATGGGCGCTTTGATGCCATGGTCACCGCTCCGGTGCATAAAGGCATCATCAACCAAGCGAATATCCCTTTTACCGGTCATACCGAATTTCTTGCGAAACACGCCAGGGCCGAACAGGTAGTCATGATGCTGGTCGGCGGTGGCCTCAGAGTCGCGCTGGCCACGACCCACCTGCCATTAAAAGATGTGAGCGAGGCCATCACCAAGGAAAATCTGGAAACCACTCTCCGCATACTGCATCATGACCTGGTGCAGAAATTCGGCATCGCCAATCCGTGCATCCTGGTTGCAGGCCTTAATCCGCATGCCGGCGAAGACGGCTATCTGGGCACCGAAGAAATCATGGTGATTACCCCTGTACTGGAAAAATTGAGGCAGGAAGGTATGAACCTGATCGGCCCGCTACCTGCGGATACCTTATTCACACCGCACCACCTGGGAAAAGCCGACTGCGTGCTGGCCATGTATCACGATCAAGGCCTGCCCGTACTGAAACATGCCAGCTTCGGTGGCGGCGTCAACGTAACGCTGGGGCTGCCTATCATCCGTACCTCAGTCGATCATGGCACAGCTCTCGATCTGGCCGGCAAAGGCAATATTGAAATCGGCAGCCTGCTTGCCGCCATCGAACTCGCTATTCAGCTCGCGCATAAAGCTGCCAGCAAACACCAATGAAACATATCCCAAAAAAACGCTTCGGCCAGAATTTTATGACCGACCGCGCCATCATCAACAGTCTGATCGAGGCCATCAATCCGCAGGCGAACGACCTCATGGTGGAAATCGGCCCGGGGCTGGGAGCAATGACGCAGCCATTGCTGGCAAGATTGAAACATCTGCATGTAGTGGAGCTGGACCGGGATATCGTCAGCTGGATGCAGAGCCACTACCCGGCTGAGAAGATCACCATACACAATATAGACGCCCTGAAATTCGACTTCGCCTCCCTTATCCCCTCCACTTCTCAGCCGGGGACGATCTCAAAGCGACAAGGAGGAGGCGACGAGCCAGTACAAAATGTACGGCGAGGAGCCGAGTACAGGCCAAGCGCCGCGGGATTTCAACGAATCAGAGTTGTCGGCAACCTGCCATACAACATCTCCACTCCCATCCTGTTTCACCTGCTCGATAACGTCAATGCCATTATCGACATGCACTTCATGCTACAGAAGGAAGTCGTCGAGCGCATGGTCGCCGCCCCATCAACGCCAGCCTACGGACGCCTGTCCGTCATGCTGCAGTACCGTCTGCAGATGGAATATCTGCTGACCGTGCCACCGGATGCGTTCGATCCGCCGCCAAAGGTCGAGTCTGCCTTTGTACGTGCAGTGCCTTATGCAGAGATGCCATATCAGGCGGCGGATGAGGCTTTGTTCGCAAGCGTGGTACAAGCGGCTTTCGGTCAGCGTCGAAAAACCTTGCGTAACACGCTCAAAGGGTTGCTCGATGATGCCGGATTCACGGCACTCGGACTGGATTCACAGTTACGCGCAGAAAACCTTCCCGTCCCGGCATTTGTCGACATAGCCAACTACCTGTCACGCCAAAGCGCCTGATCCCAGCCTCGCCTGATATAATCCGGGATCAGAAGGGAGAGCTTTTTATGAGACTCATACTATTAGGCGCACCGGGGGCCGGCAAGGGCACCCAGGCCACATATATCAAAGAAAAATTCAACATTCCGCAAATCTCCACCGGCGACATGCTGCGTGCGGCCGTCAAGGCAGGCACTGCACTTGGCCTGGAAGCCAAAAAATTCATGGATGCAGGTGGCTTGGTGCCGGATGAAGTCATCATCGGCATGATCAAGGAGCGCATCAAGGATGCCGACTGCAAGGACGGTTTTCTGTTCGACGGTTTTCCTCGTACGATTCCGCAGGCTGAAGCCATGAAACAGGCCGGTGTCGATATCGACTATGTCGTTGAAATCGATGTGCCGGACGAAGAGATTATCAAGCGCATGAGTGGCCGTCGCATGCACATTGCCTCCGGTCGCACTTATCACGTCGTATTCAACCCGCCAAAAGTCGCAGGCAAGGATGACGAGACCGGCGAAGACCTGGTACAGCGCGATGATGACAAAGAAGAAACCGTCATGAAGCGCCTGGAGGTCTATCACAGCCAGACCAAACCACTGGTCAGCTATTATTCCGATTGGGCGAAAAGTAGCGGAAATGCTCCCAAGTACGTCAGAATTCCCGGCACAGGCGCAGTCGAAGACATCAAAAAACAGATTTTTGAAGCCCTTGCCTGACCCTTGTTTTAATCAATGCATCTTCAGAAAAGCCCGACAAGGGCTTTTTTGTTGCCGCGCTCTCGCCATCTCTCAATAATTTCCCAGACCCCGGCATCCACATAACAGATTCTCAATTCCACACAGCAGAACCATGCCCCATCGACAAAACTACAGCGACAAATGGTTGTATACAGCCATTTCCTTAAAAAGTTGGTTATATATAACCATATTTCAATATAATCAATAGGTTACGTTTACTTTTCGGCGCGAAAGACTTATAATCTGCACCCAAATCCCACCAGTTTTCCATCAACAACAAGGAGTTCATCATGAACAAAAATCTGATCGCCATTGCTGTAGCAGCAATGTTTATTGCACCTGCCGCTTACGCTGACAAGCACGATGGCAAAAATGCCATCGACATCTGCGTCGCCGCTGCACAAGCCAAGTTTCCGGGCAAACTGACATCCATTCGCGCCGAAATCGAAGACGGCAAGGCACAATACGAAATCGACATCGACGCCAATGACGGCAAGCAATGGGAAGTCGAATGCGACGCCAAGACCGGCAAAATCCTCGAAACTGAACGCGAAATAGCCGCTGATGACCCGGCCTTCACTTCCAAAGCTAAAGTCAGCCTGGATGCCGCACTGAAAACGGCGCTGGCAAAACACCCGGGCGCAGTCATGAAGATCGAGTATGAAATAGAGTCCGATGGCAGCATCGCCTACGAATTCGACATCAAGACGGCTGACGGCAAGTTGCTGGAAGTTGAAGTCGATGCCATCACCGGCAAACTGAGTAACGCAGAAGAAGTAGTTTGGCAGATCGGCGAATAAGCCCTGCTGACCGAACAGACAAAAAAGCATCCCGCGGGATGCTTTTTTGTTACCTGCCCGGCAACCGCCGTGCTCCCCTGCCTCCAGTCAGGCAGAAGCACTAGCGGCTTCAAGGTATAATCTTGTGGAGATTTCATCATGCAGTTGACTCAGGAGACCTGTGATCCGCAGTTTCTATCCGCAGCGGCAATATTTGTCGGAAACATCAGCCTACGCCGCCGCCCTGGTCGCTTCGCTGTTACTGCATGCCGCTTTACTGCAACTGCTACCAAGCGATCAACCGCCGCCGGCCCGGCACACCATCATGATTGATGCCTCGGTCGAATTCATGCTGGCAGAGGATGGCAGCGGCGGTCTGACACCCAGCCCGGCGCCGACCGAAGAAACCCAGCCGGACAAGGACGATATCCAGACACTAACTGCCGCACCAGAGGCCATTCCGGAAAAGACCAAGCCGCAACCCGCGCCGGTAAAACCCGCCAGAAAGAAGACCGTTGATGACAGATTGCGCCAGTTGCAACGGTCATTTCTGCAGGAAGACCAGAAACGTCCTTTCGGTGCCAGTGGAGCACAAGATGGCCCTTATATTCCCGGCATGCGCGGCGGTAGCGCCATCGGCAGCTATATTGCGATGATCGCAACCAAGATACAGAAAAACGTCAACCGAGACCTGTGCCGCAACGCGCGTCCGGAGATTGAGTTCGCCATCAGCCTGCGCCCGGACGGACAACTGCAAGCGCCGCCCAAATTGCTGAAAAGCAGCGGTCTCGCCAGTTGTGACGATGCCATCGAGCGTGCCATATTGCAATCGCTGCCCTTGCCTGTGCCGAACGACCCCGCGGTCTTCGCGGAACTGCGCGAACTGAATCTGCTGTTCCGCCCGCATGACGAAAATTTCGGAAGCCGGGATTAAAATGAAATTTCGGCCAGAATTACTCCTGCATTGCAGACGGCGCTTGATTTGGACAAATGGCCGCCGTTACCATGCAGCCAGTGTCGGCCAAAGCTCAGGGCTTGATGCTTGCGCCGGCGAACTCTGACAAAATTAATCAGCAAACATGACCGGGTGCTAAAAACTCCATTCAACCAACCATTCATCAGGAATTTGAAATGCCGACCCTACCCTATGTCATTCACATCATCCTCTGGTTGCTTGCCGCATTCTCAATCCTCACCTGGACCATACTGCTGGTCAAGGCCGTCGTCTTTACGCGCCAGAGAAGAGCCAATCGTCATTTTATCGACCGCTTTTCCCGGGTGAAGAATGCCGGCGGGCTACCACAACTGGTGAGAACCTCCAGCGGCAATCTGAGCGTACTGGCCGATGCCATGGTCAGAGAAATGGAAGCCGTTGCCAACGAACCCTCACTGGATTCGCAGGAACGCAGTGACATGCTGCGCCACACCCTCAACCAGGAACGCCGCTCGATTCAGATCAGGCTGGAAACCGGCCTGTCGGCGCTGGCCAGCATCGGCTCCATATCGACGATTCTGGGGCTGCTGGGTACGGTTTGGAGCATCATGAACCTGCTGAAAGCCATTTCCACATTCAACTCAGCTGGCCTCGACATCGTCGCCGGTCCCATCGGCGATGCGCTGATCACAACTGCCGTGGGCATCATCGTCGCCGTGCCGGCGCTGCTAGGCCATAATTTCTTTGTAAGACGCATCAGGGTAGCCTTGATGGAGATGGAACGCTTCTGTGAAATGCTGCAACATCTGGCCATTCGTTCCGGTTTCAGGATCTGAGCCATGTCCCAGTTCGACTCCGATTCAGAATCCAATGCCATCAGCGAAATCAACCTGACACCGCTGGTGGATGTCATCTTCACCATTCTCGTGGTGTTCATTGTCAGCATTCCGCTGCTGACCAATGTCATCACCGTCAATCTGCCGAAAACGGCGCCGACCGATGCCAGTCAGAAAGCCAGCGACATGCGCGTCAACATCGCCGCCAACGGCGAAATGTTCCTCAACCAGGAAAAGATAGCGCCAAACATGCTGGAGGCCGAACTGAGAAAACACAATGCCGGCGGCCAATTGCGCGTCGAGATCCTGGCCGATGAAGCAGTCGTCTATCGCGAGGTCGCCCGCGCCATGGTGCAGATACGCCGGGCGGGCGTGGAAAAATTCACCTTCGTCGTCCTGCCGGAACACGATCAGTCAATCAGTCCTTGATTGCAGGCGATAATCCTGCCCTTACGGACTGTTTGCCATGCATTGAGCCGAACGCAAGGCGGACGCCTTCGAGGTATAATCCGGATATCTTAAAATTCAAGAATCCGAACCCTCATGCAACAGCAGTATCCATTCCGCGAAATCGAACAATCCACGCAACAACAATGGGAAAGCAGCAACGCCTTCCGCGCCGAGCCGGACCATTCGAAACCCAAATACTATTGCCTCTCCATGTTCCCCTACCCCAGTGGCAAGCTGCACATGGGGCATGTGCGCAACTACACCATCGGCGATGTACTGTCGCGCTATCACCACATGAAGGGCTTCAACGTGCTGCAACCCATGGGCTGGGATGCTTTCGGCCTGCCAGCTGAGAACGCGGCCATCCAGAACAAGGTGCCGCCGGCGAAGTGGACATACGACAACATCGCCCACATGAAGAAGCAGCTGAAATCGTTGGGGTTTGCCATCGACTGGAGCCGCGAACTGGCGACCTGCCAACCGGAATACTACAAGTGGAACCAGTGGCTGTTCCTGCGCATGCTGGAAAAAGGCATCGCCTACAAGAAGACTCAGGTCGTGAACTGGGACCCGGTCGACCAGACCGTGCTGGCCAACGAGCAGGTGATCGATGGTAGAGGGTGGCGCACCGGTGCACTGGTGGAAAAACGCGAGATCCCCGGCTACTACCTGAACATCACCGGACACGCCCAGCAACTGCTGGATGACCTCGACAAACTGCCGGGCTGGCCGGAACGCGTAAAGACCATGCAGGCCAACTGGATCGGCAAGAGCGTGGGCGTGCGTTTCGCCTTCACGCACGACATCAGCGACAACGGCCAACTGATTGATGACGGCAAGCTGTGGGTGTTCACCACCCGCGCCGATACCATCATGGGCGTGACCTTCTGCGCTGTGGCCGCCGAGCATCCGCTGGCAACCCATGCAGCAAAATCCAATCCTGAACTCACCGCCTTCATCGACAAGTGCAAGCAGGGTTCGGTCATGGAAGCCGATATGGCAACCATGGAAAAGGAAGGCATGGATACCGGCCTCACCGTCACCCATCCGCTCACTGGCGAAGCAGTGCCGGTCTGGGTCGGCAACTACGTGCTAATGACCTACGGCGAAGGCGCGGTAATGGCGGTACCAGCGCATGATGAACGCGACTTCGAGTTTGCGAAGAAATACGGTCTCACAATCAAACAAAGCATTACCGTGCAAGGTGAGAGCTTCTCACTGGAAGCCTGGCAGGAATGGTACGGCGACAAGGCACGCGGTGTCTGCATCAACTCCGGCAAATACGACGGCCTCGCCTACGAAGCCGCAGTGGATGCTATTGCCGCAGACCTTAAAGCCAAAAACCTGGGCGACAAGCAGATCAACTGGCGCTTGCGCGACTGGGGCATCTCGCGCCAGCGCTACTGGGGTTGCCCGATCCCCATCATCCACTGCGACAGCTGCGGCGACGTGCCGGTGCCGGATGACCAATTGCCGGTGAAGCTGCCGGAGGACTGCGTACCCGACGGTTCCGGCAATCCGCTGCACAAGCGCGAAGATTTCATCAATTGCACCTGCCCCAAGTGCGGCAAGCCGGCCAAACGCGAAACCGACACCATGGACACCTTTGTCGATTCCAGCTGGTATTACGCACGCTATGCAACGAGCACAGCCGCCAGCGGCTTCAGTGACAAGGCCATGGTGGATGCCGAGACCAACCACTGGATGCCGGTCGACCAGTACATCGGCGGCATCGAGCACGCCATTTTGCACCTCCTCTACTCGCGCTTCTGGTGGAAAGTGATGGGCGACGTAGGCTTGTTGTCTTCGGCAAACTCTGCGGGGGATGAAGTGCAAGGCGCAAAGAGCGCAGCGACGCAGACAGTACAAGATGTACGGCAAGGAAGCGAGCATCTGGCAACGCAGCAATTCGCCCGTGCAGAGATTTGCCGTGAGCCGTTTGCCAATCTGCTGACGCAGGGCATGGTGCTGAACCACATCTTCTCGCGCCGTACGGACAAGGGCGGCATCGAATACTTCGCACCGGAAGAAGTCGAGCTGGTGCACGACGAGCATGGCAAGGTGACCGGCGCCAAGCTGCTGGCCGACGGTCAGCCGGTCGATTTCCAAGGCATGGGCACCATGTCTAAATCCAAGCGCAACGGCGTCGACCCGCAGGCATTGATCGACCAGTACGGTGCCGATACTGCACGCTTCTTCATGATGTTCGCCGCACCACCGGAACAGACACTGGAATGGTCGGACAGCGGCGTCGAAGGCTCGCACCGCTTCCTCAAGCGCGTCTGGAATTTCGGCCATGCGCTTTCCAACGAAGCCCAAGCGGAATTGCCAGCCAAGCTTAACGGCAGCTTGGCCAGCGCCCGTCGCGAGATTCACAGCACTCTGAAGCAGGCCAATTACGACCTCGACCGCCAGCAGTTCAACACCGTGGCCTCTGCCGCGATGAAGATGTTGAACGCTCTGGAAAAAATCCAGAAAGATGCCGAAGCAGACTGGCTGGGCGTGGCGCGCGAGGGTTTCTCCATCCTGTTACGCATGCTGTCGCCGATTGCGCCGCACATCACCCAAAACTTGTGGAAAGAACTCGGCTATGGCGAGGATATCCTGCAGGCTGCCTGGCCGCAGCCCGAGGAATCCGCACTGGTGCAGGACGAGATCGAACTGGTGATCCAAGTCAACGGCAAGCTGCGTGGCAGCATGACCGTGGCCCGCACAGCAGAGAAATCTGCGATAGAATCGATGGCAGTTGCGCACCCCTCCATCCAGAAATACCTGGAAGGTGTCAGCATACGCAAGGTGATTGTAGTGCCGAACAAACTCGTCAATATCGTCGTAGGATAACTTCATGAACCTGTTCCGACTGCCAGGCATCCTCATCCTGATCTCAATCCTGGCACTAAGCGCCTGCGGTTTTCAGATGCGCGGTACTGCTGATCTGGCGTTCAAGAATCTCTACATGCAGGGTAGCAACCTGACGATCAAGAAAGACCTGATCAGATCACTCAAGGTGAATGGCGTCACGGTCGTCGATGACCCAGAAAAGGCCGAGCTGCTTCTTGAATTGCTCAGCGAACAGCGTGAACAGAACATTCTTTCCCTGAGCGGCGGCGGTCTCGTGCGTGAATTCGAGCTGGTATATCGCGTCAACTTCCGTCTACGTAGTCCGGACAGTACCGTCTGGGGTCCGGTACAAAAAATCGAAGGGCGTCGCGACTACTCTTACGACGATACACAGCTCCTGGCCAAACAGTTCGAGGAAGAACGCCTGTTCGAGGACATGCGTAATGATGCTGTGCGTGAAATCATGCGTTTGCTGGTTGTGCAAAAACCCAAGAACGTTTCATAAGTTGCTCTCAAGCTGATGCGTTTACCACCACAGCAACTATCCCAGCATCTGACAGCCGGCCTCAAACCCTGCTATGTGCTGACGGGTGATGAACCGCTGGCACAACGCGAATGCCTGGACGCCATCCGTCAGACCGCGAGGAAGCAGGGCTTTGAAGAACGCACCAGCCTGACGGTCGACCGTTATTTCAACTGGCAGCAAATCACCGCCTTCGGCCAATCCAGTTCACTGTTTGCCAGCCGTCGCATCCTCGAAATCAACATTCCCTCCGGCAAGCCCGGCATCGAGGGCAGCAAGGTGTTGCAGGAGCTGGCAACACAACCGCTGGCCGACACTGTCACTATCATCATCCTGCCCAAGGTCGACTGGAGAGATCAGAAAAGCGCATGGTATACCGCACTTGAGCAATCCTGCGTATTGCTGCTTCTGGAAGAGGTGCTGTCCGCGCAACTGCCGAAATGGATCGCCAACCGCCTGGCACTGCAACAACAGCAAACGGATAGCGAAACCCTGGAATTCATTGCACATCAGGTAGAAGGCAATCTGCTGGCCGCTCATCAAGAGATTCAGAAGCTCGGCCTGCTGTACCCGGCCGGAAAATTAAGCAATGAGGATGTGCGCGCCTCGGTACTCAACGTGTCGCGCCACGATGCCTTTCAGCTTGGTGAAGCGGTGCTGGCCGGTGATGCCGAACGTACCGCGAGAATATTGCAGGGCCTGCAGGACGAAGGCGTACAGCCAATCGCCGTCATGAACCCGTTGATGTGGGTGCTACGCCCGCTGGTCAGGATCAAGCAGGCAGAAGTGCGCGGTGAAAACGTCACTAGCGCGATGCAACAGGCAAAAGTCCGCTACAATCAGCAGGCATTGTTTCAACGCGCACTGGCACGTCTGAGCCTGCGTCAGTTGCAGGCCGCCCTGTTCAAACTGGCAGAGATAGACAGAACGGCCAAGGGCCTGATCAGGGGTGATGCCTGGCTGGAAATTTCGCGCTTGTGCTTCGGCCTGGCTCGCGTGGCAAGGAAAAGCAGCAGATAGGATGAATATGGATATCAAACACTATATGGAAGGCTTGGGCAATGAAGCGCGCACGGCATCACGCGCCATGGCCCGGGCTTCAACCAATATCAAGAACCTGGCGCTGACCACCATCGCCGCCGCCATCCGCCGCGAAAAGTCGGCGCTGATCGCCGCCAATCAGGCCGACCTTGAAAAGGCTCGCGCCAACGGCCTGGAGCCCGCGATGCTGGACCGCCTGGCCCTGAGCGAAAAATCCATCGCCACCATGGCTGAAGGTCTTGAACAGATCGCTGCACTGCCAGACCCTATCGGCGAAATGAATGATTTCAAGTACCGCCCTTCCGGCATCCAGGTCGGCAAAATGCGCGTACCGCTTGGCGTCATTGGCATCATTTATGAAGCACGGCCCAATGTGACGGTAGATGCCGCCGGCCTTTGCATCAAATCCGGCAATGCAGCGATTCTGCGCGGCGGCTCCGAGGCGATTCAATGCAATCAGGCGCTGGCAGCGCTGGTACAGGAGGGCCTGCAGGCCGCTGGCCTGCCTGCCGCGGCGGTACAGGTGGTAGATACCACCGACCGGGCCGCTGTCGGCGAGTTGATCACCATGAAGCAATATGTCGACGTCATTGTGCCGCGCGGCGGCAAGGGACTGATCGAGCGCATCTCGAACGAGGCGCGCATCCCTGTCATCAAGCATCTGGACGGAAATTGCCACGTTTATGTGGACGACGCAGCTGACATGGAAAAAGCCTTGCGTATTGTCGAGAACTCCAAAACCCAGCGTCTCGGCACCTGCAACACAGCCGAATCGCTGCTCATCGCCCGCAGCATCGCGGCGACGGCGTTGCCTCAACTGGCGCAGATGCTGACCGGCAAAGGTATCGAGATCAGGGGCTGCGAGGAGACGCGCGCGCTGGTGCCAACCGCCAAAGCCGCGACTGACGAGGACTACTACACCGAATATCTGGATGCCATCATTTCCTGCAAGGTGGTGAGCGGCATCGATGAGGCGATCGCCCACACCAACCAGTATTCCTCGCAACACACCGAAGCCATCGTCACCGAGAACTACACCCGGGCGCGGCAGTTCCTGCGCGAGGTCGATTCCAGCAGCGTCATGGTCAACGCCTCAACGCGTTTTGCCGACGGTTTTGAATATGGCCTGGGGGCCGAGATCGGTATCTCCACCGACAAACTGCATGCCCGTGGCCCGGTTGGCCTGGAAGGTCTGACCTCGCTCAAATATATCGTGCTGGGCAATGGCGAAATCCGCAGCTGATCAGTCTCAAACCGGCCGGCAGCTGGCCGGTCTACTGGGGGGTACCTTCGATCCTGTCCACTACGGGCATCTGCGCATGGCAGAACAACTGGCGGATGCGCTGAAGCTGGATGAGATACGTTTCATCCCCTCCGCCAATCCACCGCACAGGCAGTCACCGCAAACGTCGGCCACCGACCGCTGTGAGATGGTCAGGCTGGCAATTGCCGGCAACCCGCGTTTTGTGCTGGATGACCGCGAATTGCTGAGAGACGGCGCATCCTACACGATCGATACCCTGCTTTCGCTGCGCGCAGAACTGGGAAACGATGCTGCACTATGCCTGATCATGGGCAGCGACGCTTTCATCGAATTTGACAGCTGGCACCGCTGGGAAGAAATCCCAGAACTGTGCCATCTGATACTGGTCGAACGGCCACATGTCCAGATTACGCAAACCCTGCGCCCGGCATTGCAGTCGCTGTTACGCGAGCGCTATACAGACCAGGCGGCCATGCTGGCGGAAACCGTGGCTGGACGCATCACGATTCAACGCATCACGGCACTGGACATTTCGGCAACTGCGATACGCCAGGACTTCAGAGCGCAGCGCAGCGCCAGATATCTGCTGCCGGATTCCGTAGTAGACTTCATTCAACGTCATCGGCTGTATCGCTGAAGCGTTTGCAATAGACCGGAAACTCAGGAGCTTAAACAACGATGTACAAAGCCCGTCTGCTTTTATGTGCAATTCTTGCCACCAGCATACTCTCCGGCTGCGGCATCAACCCGGTCACAAAAAAACGTGAACTCCAGCTGATTTCCGAGCAGAAGGAAATCGCCATTGGCCAGCAGAACTACGCACCTACGCGGCAATCGCAGGGCGGCGATTACATCATCGATCCTGAACTGACAACCTATGTGCAAAGCGTCGGTCAGCGTTTGGCTGCCGTTTCCGACCGGCCGCTGCCTTATGAATTCGTCGTCATCAACAACTCCGTACCGAATGCCTGGGCCATGCCCGGCGGCAAGATCGCCTTCAATCGCGGCCTGCTCTATGAACTGAACAGCGAGGCCGAACTGGCTGCAGTCATGGGCCATGAGATCGTGCACTCCGCCGCACGCCACAGTGCGCAGAACATGGAGCGCGGCGTATTGCTGCAGGGCGCGGTCATGGCCATCGGCATCGGCGCGCAAAACAGCGACTACGGCAACCTGATCGTCGGCGGTTCACAATTGGGAGCCCAGCTGATTTCCTCGAAATACGGTCGCGATGCCGAATCAGAATCCGACTATTACGGCATGCTCTACATGAAGAGGGCAGGCTATGACCCGGCTGCTGCCGTCAGCCTGCAGGAGACTTTCGTCCGCCTCAGCGAGAACCGCCAGACCAACTTCCTGGAAGGCCTGTTTGCCAGCCATCCGCCTTCTCAGGCAAGGGTCGAGGCCAACCGCAAGGCATTGGAAAAGATCGGCCCCGGCGGCGAATGGGGCAAGGAAATCTACGCACAGAAAATCGGCAAACTGAAGGCGACCCAGCCAGCCTACAAGGCACATGATGAAGGCGTAGCGGCACTGGCCAAGGGGGATACGGCCAATGCACTGACGCTGGCCAAACAGGCGATCGCCATTGAACCGCGCGAACCCAGATTCCAGGATTTACTGGGCGATATCGCGCTGTCGCAGAAGAAGTACGACGAAGCGCTCAAGTACTATGCCGAAGCCATCAAAATGCAACCGGATTATTTCAAGCCGCATATCCAGAGCGGTATCGCACTTTACAACAGCGGACGCAAGAAAGAGGCCGAATCCTACTTCAAGCGCAGCATCGAACTACTGCCGACCGCGCCCGGCCACTATTTCCTCGGCGATCTGGCCGAAGCCCGCGGCGACATGAACGGCGCCATGACACATTACCAGATGGCAGCCGGATCCAATTCCGAGATCGGCAAAGCCTCTGCCCAGCGCTTCACGCGTCTGGACCTGCCGAGAAATGCCGGCCGCTACCTGAAAGGAATGGTCCAGGTCGACAATCGCGGCAATCTCTATGCCGTCGTGCAAAACCCGACGTCCGTCAGCGTCAGCCGTGTACAGTTCCGGGTAGTACGTTTCGACGCAAAATCCGGCCGCGCCGAACAGCAGACCAGTCCGTTGCTGTTGAACAGAACGCTCGCCAGCAATCAACAGGGCAGCCTGCAGGTACCCGGCGTAAGTTTGAAGTCAAAGGACGAGCTCAGGCTCTATCGCGTCGTCATTGAAAGCGCGCGCGTCGTCGACTAGGGCGTATTCACAGCAACTGAATGCAGACGGAATTATCCCGGTAGCTGCAGATAATCGGCCGCCTGCCGGAAATCAGCGGCTGCCAGTCGCGGTACCGTGCCGAGATGCGGCGCTGCGATTCTTTGCTGAAGGGTGGCCAGATTCTCTTCAAGACATGGCATTTCAGCATCAACCACATTGGCAACCCAGCCCGCCAACGGCAAGCCCTTGGCTTCGATGGCCGCAACGGTCAGCAAGGCATGGTTGATGCAGCCAAGCCGCATGCCAACCACCAGGATCACCGGCAAACCCAGCGCCGCTGCCAAATCACCCATGTCCTGCCTGTCGTTCAGCGGCACCAGAAAGCCGCCGGCACCCTCCACGACAACCATATCCGCCAGTTCAGCCAGATCGGAAAATGCAGCTTTTATCTTGTCGAGCGAGATCACGACACCGGCCTGACTGGCGGCAATATGCGGCGCAATCGGCGGTGCAAAAACATAGGGATTCACTGATGCCAACGGTGCATCCACATTGGCGGCCGCACGTAGCTGCGACACATCCTCATTCAACCATAGCCCATCCGTGAATTCAGCACCGGCAGCTACCGGCTTCATGCCGACCACGTGCCTGCCTGCTGAAACAAAACCATAGATCAACGCTGCTGCGATCAATGTCTTGCCGACGCCGGTATCGGTGCCGGTAATAAAATATCCGCGCTTCATGAGCGGATGCCGGACGACCGGGTTCCGGGTTTGAACATGACAGGCGCCAGGCCATCATCCAGTTGCGGCTTGGCCTCAGGTTTCCAGGCATGGCCGTAGACCACTTCAAAGGTCGCCGGCAGTTTGCCCGCCTTGCGGAACTGCTCGTAGTTCTCCGTCAGCTGGCGCAGGAAACCCTTGCCCAGCAAGCCACGCGGACGACCATCCGCCGCATTGTGTGCGCCTATGGCCTTGAGGTCACGCATGACCGCCATGACATCGTCATAAGTCAGCGTAAAGTGCTCCACATCCAGCACCGGCGCACTGAAACCGGCACGCACGATGGCATCGCCGATATCATGCATGTCGATAAAACGGCTGACATGGACATGATCCGGGTCGGCGGCAGCAGCCTGACGCAGTTCCTTCAGGGTGTCGGGGCCAAAGGTGCTGAACATCAGCAGTCCTTCAGGCCGCAATACGCGATGCATTTCAGCAAAAGCGGTATCCAGGTTGTTGCACCACTGGATCGCCAGATTGGACCAGAGCAGGTCTACCGACTGCGCTACCAGCGGCAGTTGCTCGATATCGGCACAGATGCCTGCCTGTCTGCCGAGTCCCAGCAAGCGGCGCATCAGGCTTTGCTGCTGGGCAGTCTGCCTGAGCATGCCGAGCGCGATATCGAGTGCGATGACCCGGCTTTGCTTGAAGCGCCTGCCTAGCGCCTGACTGGCATGACCAGTACCGCAGCCCGCATCCAGTATCAGTTCCGGCGATATCCTGACCAGATCCAGCCGTTCCAGCATGCGCTGCCTGACTTCCGCCTGCAGCACTGCAGCGGCGTCATAGGTGCTGGCTGCACGGTCAAATGAGGCCCTGACTCTGGCCTTGTCGATTTTGTAAACGTCTTGCATCAGGAGTTCTGTGCTTCCAGAAATTGCAGCAGAGTCTCGGTGAACTGCTCAGTGTGAGAAAGAAATGGCGCGTGCGAAGCGCCGGCAATCACCCGCAAGCTCGACTGCGGCAGATGTTGCGACATCCAGTTGGCCGCTTGCACTGGGGCCAGCGTGTCACGGTCACCGTGAATCAACAATGTCGGCGTATGCAGCATGGGGATCTCCGGGCGCAGGTCATTCTCCAGCAGCATATCGAGGGCATCCTGCAAAGCAGCGACCGAAGGACCGGGACGCTCGGCGAGGCTTGTGCGCAGCTGCTTGATGATGCTGCGCGTATCGCGTGAACCCATACATTGCAGCGTGAGGAATTTCAGCATGGTCGATTCATAGTCAACACTGACCTGCAGGGCAAAGTCTCGAAACACCTCGGCATTGATGCCATCCTGCCATCCCGCCTTGCCGGCATGATTGACGAAGCAAGGCGTGCTGCCGACGAGCACCAGGCGTTTTACCCGCTCCGGCTGCATCAACGCCATGCGCATGCTGATCAAACCACCCAGCGACCAGCCGCACAAATAGGCCTCTGCCGGCAGCGCCTCAAGCAGTCTTGCTGCGACCAATTCCAGCTCATGTGACGCCATCGGCTGACTCATGCCCATACCGGGCAGATCGACGACGTGCAGATAAAAATGTCGGGCAAGTTTTTTCACAAGCGGCTGCCAGACGGCACCATGCATACCCCAGCCGTGAATCAGCACCAGATGCTGCGGCGTCGTTTCATGGGAACCAAAGTTTTCTATATGCAAATGTCCGCTCATGCCAAATCCTTTTCCGCCTGCTGCAAGGCAGCAATCAAACGCCGCACATCGGCAATGCTGTGTGCTGCCGACAGGGAAATCCGCAAACGCGCCGTACCCTTGGGCACGGTGGGCGGACGTATGGCAGGTACCAGCATGCCCATGGTCAGCAGGTACTCACTCAAGCTGACAGCTTGCTCATTACTGCCAATCATGACCGGTTGTATGGCAGTGTCGGATGGCATGAGTTGCCAGCGGTCCAGTTGCAGATTCGTTTTCAGGAAGGCGATCAATTCATGCAGATGGGTTCTGCGCGCGCTATCCAGGCGGATGACATCGAGCGCGGCCAGTGTCGTCGCTGCCAGTGCGGGCGGCGTTGCTGTCGTGTAGATATAGGTTCTGGCCTGTTGCAGCAGATAATCGATAACGACCTGCTCTGCGGCGACAAAAGCACCGGATACACCGGCGGCCTTGCCCAGGGTCGCCATATAGATGATGCGCGGCGACTTGACGCCGAAATGATTGAGCGCGCCCTGCCCCTGCTCACCGAGCACGCCGAAGCCATGTGCATCGTCAAGCATCAGCCATGCGTCATAGCGTTCGCACAGGGCCAGCAATTCAGGCACCGGCGCCATGTCGCCATCCATGCTGAAGACGGCATCCGCCAGCACCAGTTTCCTTGGCGCCTTGCTTGCACTCAACTGGCCTTCCAGCTGGACCATGTCATTGTGCTGATAGCGCTGCAGATCGGCGCGCGCCAGCACGGCGGCATCGTTCAGTGAAGCGTGATTGAGCTTGTCGGCGAAAATGGCATCGCCGCGGCGCATCAGTGCAGTCACCACACCAATATTCGCCATATAGCCGGAGGAAAAACACAGTGCGGCAGGCAGCCCGACAAACCCTGCGAGTACCGGTTCCAGCGCATGGTGCATCTGGTGATGGCCGGTGATCAGGTGCGAGGCGCCGCTGCCGACACCGGCTGCGGCGGTCGCTTTCTGCATGGCGGCAATCAGGTCGGGGTGATTGGCCAGGCCGAGATAATCATTGCTGCAGAACGACAGCACCTCAGCACCGTCGGCCTTGATATTGACGCCCTGCGGGCTTTGCAGCAAACGGCGCCTGCGCCGCAGACCCTGCCGCGCGCGCTCATCCAGTTCAGCTTGCAGTTCGGCAAACAGCTGTACAGTCACGATGACAACCCCTGATAAACGATGACTTCCGGCAGCCTGAAAAATCAGGCCGGATGCAGACCAAGCTTGGCGAACAATTGCTTGTCCGCTTCCGCCTCCGGGTTACCGGTGGTCAGCAACTTCTCACCGTAGAAGATGGAATTTGCACCGGCGATAAAACACAAGGCCTGTATGCCTTCATGCATGCTCTGGCGCCCGGCGGACAGGCGCACATAACTCTTGGGCATGGTGATGCGGGCTGCGGCGATGGTGCGCACGAACTCGATCGGGTCCAGCTCATCAGTACCATGCAGAGGCGTACCTTCGACCTGTGTCAGCATGTTGATCGGCACACTTTCCGGTGGGCGATCCATATTCGCCAGCTGGGCAATCAGGCCCGCGCGCTGATTGCGCGACTCGCCCATACCGATGATGCCGCCGCAACAGACGTTGATATCGGCATCGCGCACGCGCTCCAGCGTCTCCAGACGGTCCTGGTAAGTGCGCGTGGTGATTACGTCGCCGTAAAACTCGGGGGCGGTATCCAGATTGTGGTTGTAATAATCGAGGCCAGCCTCTTTCAACTGTGCGGCCTGACCATCCTTCAGCATGCCCAGCGTCGCGCAGGTCTCCAGGCCCATGGCTTTGACTTCCTGCACCATCTTCAGCACAGGTTCCAGGTCACGCTGCTTGGGACCGCGCCAGGCTGCGCCCATGCAGAAACGGCTGGCACCGCTTTCCTTGGCGGCTCTGGCCGCAGCCAGCACTTCATCCAGTTGCAGCAGATCCTCATTCTCGACATCGGTATGATAACGCGCCGCCTGCGGGCAATAGCCGCAATCCTCTGAACAGCCGCCGGTCTTGATCGAGAGCAACGTGCTGACCTGCACCGCATTGGGGTCGAAATTTTCACGATGCACGGTTTGCGCACGGTGAATCAGATCACTGAACGGCAGTTCGAACAGCTCCACAATCTGCGCCACAGTCCAGCGCTGCGGTGCCTGCGGAACCGGGGTGTTCTTCTTGATGGTATTGGCGTCTACGACGGTTTCAAGCATGCTCATTACAGGTTCCTTAATGTTCGTCAGATTCAAATTCCATGTCCTGCCACGGCTCGTTTTTCGCGCGCAGCAAATCGCGTATGCCCAGAGGCACCACAATCAAGATGCACACCACCCAGATGATGGCTGCCAGCGGAATCGCACCGCCTGCCATTTTTGCCAAGTGTGAGCTAAAATTCAATATGATCACCAAGGCTCCGACAATCCCGTAAAAGCGATAGCCCGAGTATTTAATGTAATCACACACTTTTGGATTAGGGTGACAGGCAGCAGCGGCATAAACAAAGATTGATGCTGCTATCCATAGCAGCATCGGAATAATGGCTGGTAACAGCAGTACGGCAATAATCGAAAAGAAAGTGAACGTCTGCGCAGCGCGCATTTGCTGCTTGGCTGTGCAAATTTTGATAGACATGGAATTCTCCGGTTTTGCGCAATTATAACTTGTTAAGGGAAAAACCCAATATTGATTAACCATAGATTAATTTTTAATCAATTGTTATTTCCGCAGAATTGCATGCTCTGTTCCGGCACTAACGGAGGTGAGCTCGCGCTCTGCCCGGAATGCCTGAACGACCTGCCCTGGCATCAAACCGGCGTCTGCCCGCAATGCGCCCTGCCCTCCCATAACAATCACATCTGCGGCAACTGCCTCAATTCCGCACCGGCTTTCGACACCACGCGCGCACTGTTTCGCTATGCCTATCCGCTGGATGCCATGCTGCAACGCTACAAATATCAGCAAAACCTGAACATCGCCCAAACCTTCAGCGCGCTGATACAGGAAAAATTTAACGACTTGTCGTCGTTCAATCGCATCATTCCCATGCCGCTGCACCCGAAACGTCTGGCAGAAAGAGGCTTCAACCAGTCGCTGGAGATCGCCCGGCTGCTGGCAAAGAACCTGCACATTGAGCTCGATATCGAATCCTGCCGCCGCATCAAATTCTCACCACCACAGGCCAGCCTGCCGCACAAGGCACGCATCAAGAACATGCGCGGCGCTTTTCATTGCGGCACATCGCTGGCCGGCCAACGCATTATCCTGCTGGATGATGTCATGACCACCGGCGCCAGCCTGCATGAACTGGCCTCAACTGTAAAAGCGGCAGGCGCATCCCATGTAGAATGCTGGGTTATCGCACGCACACCGGCCCAGTAATGTTTCACATCGTTTTGTTCGAACCCGAGATCCCGCCCAACACCGGCAACATCATCCGGCTCTGCGCCAATACCGGCGCGCATCTGCACCTGGTCAAACCGCTGGGCTTCAGCCTGGAGGATGCGCAGCTGAAACGTGCCGGGCTGGATTACCACGAATACGCTACCATGCAAGTGCACGAGAACTGGCAGGCGTGCAAGCAGGCGCTGGCCGGCAAACGCATGTTTGCGCTGACGACCAAAGGCAGCACGCGGCACACCGAACATAGTTTCCAAGCCGAAGATGTGTTCGTCTTTGGCCCCGAAACACGCGGCCTGCCGGAAGAAATCCGCGCCGAATTCGACTCCAGCCACAGGCTGAGATTACCCATGCTAGCCAACAGCCGCAGCCTCAACCTCTCGAATTCGGTCACGGCGCTGCTGTATGAGGCATGGCGGCAAAATGATTTTCAGGGAGCTGCTTAACAAGACATAAACCGCAAGAGCAAGCAACCCAAAATGACCTGAAGGCACAAGTGACTAATGGGCGTCTCTGACAGCGCGCCAAGTAATTTGGCACGCTGCAATGTTTCGCAATTCCGCTTGATCGCAAAGCAAATTGCTTACCGATGACAATGCGCGTAGGATGAAAAATCGGATGTGACCAGTGATTGTAAATTCTGCAATTCAATCCGGAAGGAGAGTAAAGCAATGAAATCCTTAAGATACATCTCTACCGTTCTGATGGCCTTGGTATTGGCCATGTCCCTTGGATGCGCTTCAGACTCATCCAAATCCAGCACTGGCGAATATGTAGACGACAGCGTCATCACCGCCAAAGTTAAAACGGCCATATTCAACGAGCCAACGCTTAAATCGGCTGAAATCAATGTTGAAACCTACAAGGGCGTCGTACAACTGAGTGGTTTTGTGAGCTCTAACGCAGATATCGCCAAAGCCGTCGAGGTCAGCCGTAGCGTTAAAGGCGTGAGGTCGGTCAAGAATGATATGCGGCTAAAGGCCAATCCCTAACTCAATATCTCAATTGATAGGCTGAATCCTGGAAAGGACTGACCATGTTACAAACCATTGCCATTATCCTGATTATTTTGTGGCTGCTTGGATTAGTTTCTTCATACACCATGGGTGGTCTGATTCATATTTTACTGGTCATTGCGATTGTAGTGATCCTGGTCAGGGTCATTCAGGGACGACGCTTGTAAGCTTGCTCAGCCAATGGATATTCACCAGGTGCAAATAAAAAAACATGCATCTGGTGAATAGTTTTATGCGCTGAAATTCCGGGCTTCACCAGATTAAAACCTATTGCTTCAAAGCACGCTCCAAGCCTTTATTCAAAGGGCGTCGACAAAGTTTCAATCCCGCACACCTGATTTTCATACTGAAAAAACAGCCACCTGGCGTTATAATTACGACATTAAATCAATCAAATAAAAATCCAATGTAAGTAACTCACATCTTGCGGTTACCAGATTTCCTGGCAAAACCGACTTCCAAGCTCCGAAATAACTCAGGTCAAAGTGATAGATAAGGTCTGGATTACCCTCGGCACGCCCGTGCTGTGTGTAGTGCAATCCCGCTACCTTTCTTTGATCCAAACACAGGCAGACAAATGCTCAAATCCATCAAACAAGAGTGGTTTTCCAATATTCGCGGCGACGTGCTGGCGGGCATCGTCGTTGCACTGGCGCTCATCCCTGAAGCCATCGCCTTTTCCATCATCGCCGGTGTAGACCCCAAGGTCGGTCTCTATGCTTCTTTCTGTATCGCCGTCGTCATCGCCTTCGTCGGCGGCAGGCCTGGCATGATCTCCGCCGCCACCGGTGCCATGGCTTTGCTCATGGTGACGCTGGTACGCGACCATGGCCTCGAATACCTGCTGGCCGCCACGCTGCTGACCGGCGTCATCCAGATCATCTTCGGCTACCTCAAGCTGGGATCGCTGATGCGCTTTGTCTCGCGTTCGGTGGTCACCGGCTTCGTCAACGCGCTGGCCATCCTCATCTTCATGGCGCAACTGCCTGAGCTGAACCCGTCAACGCCCGGCGTCACCTGGCATGTCTACGCCATGACCGCCGCCGGTCTCGGCATCATTTACCTGTTTCCCTACATCACCAAAAAGATCCCATCGCCGCTGGTGACCATCGTCGTGCTGACCGGCATCGCCATGTATCTGGGCCTGGATATCCGCACCGTCGGCGACATGGGTGAACTGCCGGATACCTTGCCGATCTTCCTCTGGCCCGATGTGCCACTGAATTTCGAAACGCTGGCAATCATTTTCCCTTACGCGCTGTCACTGGCTGTGGTCGGCCTGCTGGAATCGCTAATGACCGCCACCATCGTCGATGACCTGACCGATACCAGCAGCGACAAGAATCGTGAATGCAAAGGCCAGGGCATAGCCAATATCGGCTCCGGCCTGTTGGGCGGCATGGCAGGATGCGCGATGATCGGCCAATCCATCATCAACGTGAAGTCCGGCGGCCGCACACGGCTTTCCTGTCTGTCTGCCGGTGTCATTCTGCTGCTGATGGTCGTGTTTCTCGATGACTGGGTCTCGCAGATTCCGATGGCGGCGCTGGTCGCTGTCATGATCATGGTCTCCATCGGCACCTTCAGCTGGAGCTCCATCACCAATCTTAAGGAACATCCGCTCAGCACCAATATCGTCATGGTCATGACTGTGGTTGTTGTCGTCTTCACGCACAACCTGGCCTTCGGTGTACTGGCCGGCGTATTGCTTGCCGCGTTGTTTTTCGCCAACAAGGTCAGCCAGTTCATGCTGGTCACATCCGACATCAATGATGACGGTTCGCTACGCACCTACAAGGTGATCGGCCAGGTATTCTTTAGTTCTTCCGAAAAATTTTCCGCATCCTTCGATTTCAAGGAGGCCGTGGACAAGGTCGTCATCGACCTGACCCATGCGCATTTCTGGGATATCACCTCGGTCTCGGCATTGGACAAGGTCGTCATCAAGTTCCGCCGTGAGGGTACCGAGGTTGAATTGATCGGCCTGAACGAGGCGAGCGCCACCATCGTCGACCGATTTGCCGTACATGACAAACCCGAAGCAGTTGACGGCCTGATGGGCCACTAAGAGGAGACAAGCATGACCAATGTAGTTGCCTGTATTGATGGCTCAAGCACTTCCCCCGCCGTCTGCGAATATGCCGCCTGGGCCAGCAAACAGCTGGATGCGCCGTTGCAGTTCCTGCACGTGCTCGACCAGACAGAGAGTCCGGTGCAATCCAATCTGAGCGGCAATATCGGCCTCGGCAGCCGCGAGGCCCTGCTGAATGAACTGACGGAACTGGACGAAAAGCGTGGCAAGATACTGCTGGAGCATGGCCGCCACATGCTGGAAGCCGCCAAGGAAATCGCCGTCAACAACGGCGTCAGCCAGATCACCTGCAAGCAACGTCGCGGCGACCTGGTCGATACGCTGAAGGAACTGGAGCCGGAGATTCGTCTGTTGGTTATGGGTAAACAGGGCGAAGTGGGCGACAGCCTTGGAGACCACATCGGCAACAATCTGGAACGCGTGGTACGCACCATGCACCGGCCGATTCTGGTATCACCGCACGACTTCCATCAACCGGAAAGTTTTTTGATCGCTTACGATGGCAGCGCCACCACGCGCAAAGGCATCGAAATGGTCGCTGGCAGCCCGCTGTTCAAGGGCATGCCCTGCCATATCGTCATGGTCGGCGCCGCTACCAACGATATGCACGCGCATCTGGACTGGGCGCGCAAGATTCTGGAAGTAGCCGGATACAGCGTAACGACGGAGGTCATCGCCGGGGAGGTGAAGCATGTGCTGTGTGACTACCGCGACCAGCACAATATCGGCATGGTGGTGATGGGTGCTTACGGACATTCCAAAATCCGCCAGTTCCTGGTCGGCAGCACTACGACCAAAATGATTCAGCACACCAGCAAAGTGCCTCTTCTGCTATTGCGCTAGCCTGGCTCATCCATCATGCATGAGTCCGATATTCTTGAAGTTTTGCTGGAACGCCTCAACAAGCTTGAGCAAGAGATTGTTCAGGCAAAAGCATCCTCGGCAACGGTGGAACTTGATCAAAGCAGCCAGGGACGCCTAAGCCGCATGGATGCCATCCAGCAGCAGGAAATGGCCTTCAGTCATCTGAACCGCTTGCATACGGAGCAGCGCAAACTGCAGGCGGCCATCGCCCGTTTTCATGATGGTTCGTATGGTATTTGCTGTCGATGCGAAGAGGATATTGATCCGCAACGTATCAAGGCTGACCCTGCAGCGCCGTTCTGCTCTGACTGTGTGACGCAAGACTAGCTCGGCATCAATCACCCCATATGGAAATCATGCTCGTACTGGGGCGACTGTTGTTTTCAACCGTCTCCAACGTCTATCAGAAAAAACTGTCGCACCAAGGCCTGCATCCGCTATACATAGTTGCCACCACCTACCTTGTATTGTTTGCGCTGGCATTGCCATTCCTGTGGACGCTACACGGCAACTACAGTCTGTCGGCACTGTCTTTTTGAAGAATGCGGTAGTAGCCTCAACACCGCTGGATACACTGGCCTGGTGGAGCCTGCTCGGCCTGCCTTTAATACTGTTCGCCAACCTGCTACTGGCTCCCGGGGAGTTCTCGCGCAACATCAAGGACTCCAGCGCTTACTGGCAAGTGATTTTACTGGTAGGCATCTTTGTATTCCTCATGCAATTCTTCACCTTGCACTTGCTGTCGCAAATGCTGGTGGCCTACGCGCTGGCGCTGTTTCAGCTGGCGATGGTGTTGCAGGTATTTCTTGGCAAGCATGTATTCCAGGAGAAAGACTTCGTCAGGAGATTACTGGCAAGTCTGGTGATGGTCGCTGGCAACTGCATGGTCATTTTTGCGTCCAGTGTCTGACTGTTTCTAAAAAAAACAGTTAACCCGGATGTTTCATGAATTCGCGTGATGATCGCGCAGGATATTGGTTTTCCAGTGCTTTTTATGAAGGAGCGGTGTAGTTATTCATACACCCTCCTT